>Ga0209963_1000172_pt1 | contig 209560 bp, 162 predicted proteins | sample ThiBio_1000_biof_2_FD_183957 | JGI IMG/M metagenome (GOLD analysis project Ga0209963, IMG submission 183957) | Wastewater bioreactor microbial communities from Cape Town, South Africa - Thiocy_cont_1000_biof (SPAdes) | ecosystem: Engineered > Bioreactor > Thiocyanate-remediating >... | reverse complement strand
TCGCAAGTTGAAACCAGGCGTGCGGTGCAAGATCTACGTCACGGCGTTGAGCCAAGGTTGGGCACGGCATCCACACACCCTTTTGCCGAGAGCAACTCGGCAAAATCACAATACAAGGTTGGGCTGACGCCGGCTTTATCGGCGGAAGCCCAACATTCATGCGAATACGTTGGGCTTCCTCGGACTACGTCCGAGTCAACCCAACCTACGACAAGCTATGTTTTGCGCTGGGTCAAGCGCGCTCAACCCGAACGCGGCAAACTAGCGGTCATGAACACGCAAGCCGTACAAGCCGACGAAGCCCGCATCAACCAGGCGCGCGCGCATGCGGCGCAGCAGCGCATCGGCGAGGCCGAGGCGGCGTACCGCGATATCCTGAGGACTGCGCCGGACACGCCGGAGGCGCTGAACTTCGTGGCGATGTGCGCGCTGGCGCGCGGCGAATCCGCGTCCGCGCAGCGCGACCTCGAACACGCCGCGCGCCTCAACCCGACCGAACCCGAAATCTGGAAGAACCTCGGCATCGTGCACCTCGCGCAACGCCGTGGCGGCGACGCACTCGACGCGTTCGACCGCGCACTGGGACTGGAACCGATGCACTTCGCGGCGCGCCTGCACCGCGGCGCGGCGCTGGAGCAGCTTGGTCGCATCGACGATGCGACCACCACGTATTACGGTGCGATCGCGACGGCGCAGGGCCGCGGCAAGTGGCGCAACGACATGACCACGCCGCCGGGTCTGCGTCCGGCGGTGAAACACGCGATCGCATTCGTCGACCGCCATCGCAAGCGCATCCTCATGGACTTGTTGCAACCGTTGCGCGACAAGCACGGCGCGACCTCGCTGGCACGGGTCGAACAGGGCCTCGAAATCTACCTGGGCGACCGCCCGGCGAACTACCCCGACCCGCGCCAGTACTGCAAGTTCTTCTACGTGCCCGGTTTGCGCGCGACGCCATACTACGAGCGCGAACTGTTCCCGTGGCACGCGGAGCTGGAAAAACACACCGGCACGATCCGCGCGGAATTGCTGGGCGTGTTGAACGAACCGATCGGCGTCGAACCCTTCCTTGGCACCAACGACAACACCCTGCTCAAGGAACAGAACCTGCTGGCCGGCACTCGCGGCAAGGCGGAGTGGAACTCGTTCTTCTTCCACCGCCACGGCGAGGTGTTCGAACGGAACGCGCGGCGTTGTCCACGCACGACCGAAGTGCTGGCGACGCTGCCGCTGGTACACATCCGCGGCCACGCGCCGGAAGTGCTGTTCTCGATCCTGACGCCGGGTTCGCACATCCTGAAACACCACGGCGTCACCAACACGCGTCTCGTGACCCACCTGCCGCTGATCATCCCCGAGGATTGCGCGATCAGCGTGGGCGGCGTCGAGCATGCGTGGCAGGAAGGCCGCTGCGTCACCTTCGACGACACCTTCGAGCACGAGGCGTGGAACCGCAGCGACAAGGTGCGTGCGGTGATGATCCTGGATTCCTGGCATCCCGACCTCAGCGAAGCCGAGCGCGAAGCCGTCGCGCTGCTGGTCGGCGGCATCGGCGATTTCAACCAGGCCGCGAAGGTCGACGCGCCGCCGCAGGACTGAATGATGTGAACCTCTCTCCCTCCGGGAGAGGGTGGCGCGAAGCGCCGGGTGAGGGTTCGGGCTCACTCAATCCACGCCCAGCGCGTGTTCACACCCTCACCCCTGCTCCTCTCCCGGAGGGAGAGGGGCAGATGCGACCCTCAAGCGATGTTCTGCAACCAACCCGAATAAATCGCCACCAGCAATACCGCGCCCAGCAGGATGCGGTACACCGCGAAGGCGGTGAAGCGGTGCGTGCGGATGTAGCGCAGCAGCCACTTCACCGCGATGAACGCGACGATCAGCGACACCACGAACCCGACCGCCAGCGCGCTCCAGTCCTCGTGCGCCGCGCCGCCGTGACGCAACACCTTCAGCAGTTCGTAACCGGTGGCCGCGTACATCGTCGGGATGCCGACCAGGAACGCGAACTCGGTGGCGGCGGGACGATTGCTGGTGCCGAACAACATCGCCGCGAAAATCGTCGCGCCCGAGCGCGAGGTGCCGGGAAACATCCCCGCCACCATCTGCGCGATGCCGACCAGGATCGCCACCGGCCACGTCACCTTGCTGCGGTCGGGCATGTGCGCCGCGACCTGTTCCGCCGCGATCATCCAGAAGCCGCCGATGATCAGCGCCCACGCGATCGGCGTGATCGTTTCCGGCAACTTGAATCCGTAATGCGTCACGATCACCCCCAGCACGCAGGTGATCAGGAACGCGACGACCAGCTTGAACAGGTAGTCGCGCGTGTCCGCCTCGCGCCAGCGCGTCAGCAACTGCCGGATGCGCTGCCAGTACACCAGCGTGATCGCCAGGATCGCGCCGGCCTGGATGCCCACGTTGAACAGGTCCGAGCGCGCGCCCAGCCAGTGCTCGGCGATCAGCAGGTGCCCGGTCGAGGAAATCGGCAGGAACTCGGTGATGCCCTCGATGATGCCGAGCAGGATGACATTCAACAGGTCGTGCATGGAATGCGCTCGCGCCGAAAAGTCGCGCAAGTGTACGCGCGGCGGGTCGTGCGCGTGCAAACGCGCGTCGCGTGTTCAGCCGCGATCCAGCGGACTCAACACACCCTGCCCGCCGCGGTTCAGCACGTGCGTGTAGATCTGCGTGGTGGCGACGTCCTTGTGGCCCAGCAACTCCTGGATCGTGCGGATGTCGTGACCGGCCTCCAGCAGGTGCGTGGCGAACGAATGACGCAAGGTGTGGCAGGTCGCGGGTTTGGCGATGTTGGCTGATCGGCGTGCGCGCTGTACCGCACGCTGCAGGGTCTTTTCATCGAGGTGATGGCGTCGTACCGCACCGGTGCGAGGATCGCGCGAACGCTGCGACGCGGGAAACACGTATTGCCAACCCCACTCGCGCGCCGCACGCGGATACTTTCGTGCAAGCGCGTGGGGCAGGTAGACTTCGCCGAAACCCGACGCGACATCCGCGAGATGCAGCACGCGCGCCGAGGCGATCTGGCCGCGCAGCGCCGCCATCAGCTTGCGTGGCAGGGGCACGTGTCGGTCCTTGTTGCCCTTGCCTTCGCGGACGATGATGTCGTGGCGCTGGAAATCCACGTCCTTCACGCGCAGGCGCAGGCATTCCATCAAGCGCATGCCCGAACCGTACAGAAGGCTTGCCATCAGCCAGTCGCGACCCTCGAGTTGCGCCAGCAAAAGGTGAACCTCGTCGCGCGTCAACACTACTGGAAGGCGGCGCGGCCGCTTGGCGCGGACGATGTCGCTCATCCACGGCAAATCGTGCTGAAGCACTTCGCGGTACAAGAACAACAACGCGGACAGTGCCTGGTTCTGTGTGCCCGCGGCCACCTCGCCGCGCGTGGCGAGGTGCGTCAGGAAAGATTCGACCTCGCGTCCGCCCAATTCACGGGGATGTCGCCTGCCGTTGGCATGGATGAATCGGCGGATCCACCCGATGTACGCCTGCTCGGTGCGCAAACTGTAGTGCCTGACACGCAAACGCGCTCGAACTTCGTCAAGCAGCCGCGGCGATGGTCTTGCATTGCCGGTTACACCCCCACTTCGCCCTGCGAAATCCATATCACACCACCACGGCCCATTTGCAGCCAGTCTGGCCAAGTCGCGAGTCCGCGAACATCGGGCAAGAGGTTGATGCGGTGTAGGATTTTTCCGATTGTCAGACGCGATGCGACGTAGGATACTTCGGGCAACACCCCATGTCGGGGCAGAATTTGCGTTAGGCGCAAAATGAAGTACCGAGGAAGTTGAGATGCACGAAGGGCCGTTTCTGTCCCAGGAAGAAATACAGGCACAGGTTTTTGCCAAACTGGACGACTACAAAGATAAGAGCATGCTTGAGCAGTACGCCATGTTTATGGGCAAGGCTCAATTGCTAGAATTTGCGCTAAAGGGGTTACTTACACGCAAGTACAACGTTCCTCCTGATGATATGGAGCGTTGGACACTTGGTAAAACAAAAAACGAACTCAAAGACAGAGGGTTGCGCGTTGATTTCGTTTCGCTCCTGGAGAGCTTGGTTGGCCATCGCAACAACATGGCGCATGAGTTTTTAGCAAATAATGCAATTACACGGTCAATTGCCAACTTCAGTGAGCGCAAGTTATACGGCGACTTGTTTCGCGCCGTCTACGAACTGGAGCAAATAATCATTCTGTACGACTGGTGTGAAGAACATGACGGTTGGTAGGTTTGCGCCTAACATCTCGGTCAAGCGGACCGCCGTCCCGCTGCGCGGGCCGTCGGCCGCTTACCTCGGGCGTTAGGCTGCACATGAAAGAAGTCGACTGGTCGCAAATTCTTACAACCGCGCTGACGAACGCGGAGTCGTATTTTTCGAAAAACGAGCTCGCGTATCTTGCCCTTACGTCAAAGATCGAACTTCCTTTTAGAAATCGCCTAGCATTTAGGCTTCACAACGAGCTCGCCGCCTATCCGGAGATTGTTGTTTCGCGCGAGTGGAACAGAGTTGATTTAGCGATCCTGCGTGAGTTCCAACCAGAGATGCTATTGGAGTTAAAAGCGATGTATTCCTTCGATATGCAAGGAAAAACCGCACCTATCGATTATCCAAGGCTCATACAAAGCGACGTAGATAAACTGCAAAACATTTCGTCAAACTATCCGGATACACCACCAGTCATCTTTACACTACTCTTGGCAACGCACCCTCATTCAGCGCCGTCTGCGTCTTTCGATCGCGTCATTAAATACGCTTCTGGCATTCGCTCTCGCACTCCAGCAGACATAGCAGCGTTAGACGCAATAGTCAGGGTTAACTTTAACCAACATAAAGTTGCTGCCTCAGGTTGCTTACGGGGTGGTATAGCATTCGGCATTGATGTGTCGCTGTACTACTGGCTTTTTGGGCCATATGGAGCGCAGCCTAACTATTCGGTCAACCGGACGCTCACCAGCTAACGCTGGCTCGCGCCGGTTACCTCAAGCGTTATGCCTCTTGGGGAAAGGTCGTCGTATGCCGATAACTTTCACAGGCTTAGTTTCTATCGTTGCCAACTCGTGGAAAGGGGCGAAGGCCGCGCACAATTGGGCAACTGACGCACCGTTGCGACATGACTTCGAGCAGTATTTGGCGGCGTTAGAGCATCGCCGTGTGCTTTATGCTGCATGGGAGTACGAAAACATCCATGCAGTCCTCACCAGTCTTTCCGAAATCTTGGATCGTACCCGAGATTTTCGCGCGACCCACAACAAAAACCCTGAAGTTCGTGAGCTCTTGGGTTCATTCATCACGGTGTTGCAAAGCGAGTCAAATACTATCCATGGTTGCAACATGCATACGACGCAGGGCGAGTTCATGGCTTACAAAGCACTCCTTAAAATTCGTAGCAAAATGGCGCAGGTTCTCGCGGTACTCTGCGGGCTGCTGCATGTGGATCCGCGAGGCACCGAACTCGAGCAGTTCATCATGAACATGGCGCTTGTTCGGCCAAAGGCATAACTATTCGGTCAACCGGACGCTCACCCGCTACGCGGGTTCGCGCCGGTTACCTCAAGCGTTAGCAGGTTGTATGGAGCTTACCGAGCTACTCAAGACGCAGTATGTTTCAGTCATCGCCGGTGCAATCGGCGGTGTCGTAACCGCGTGGCTGACGCACCGCGTGCTGCACAAGCGCGGAACCTTCAGTTACCACGTAAATCACAACCGCGTCGGCATCACCACCGACGATGCAGTGTTCGGGAAAGTCGAGGCATCATGGAACGGCAACAAAATACAAAACCTGTACATATCAAACATTGAGCTTGCCAATGAGAGCATGAACGACTACGAGAACGTAGTGGTTCGGGTCTACACATCCGATACGCAACTACTGTCCGAAAGCACACAAGTGGCAAATGGACCGAATATTCTAGAGTGGACCGAACGTTACAAGAATAGCGTTTCTGTTGCCCCAAACACACAGCCTACTACTGCGCAAAAGGGCATCTATTTTGGCCAGCGTGAATACACCATTCCAGTGTTCAACCGCGGCGAAACCGTACGGCTTACATATCTAAACTCCGCTACCACTGCAAATACCCCAACGATTTGGGTAGCTGTGGCCATCAGGGGTGTCAAGCTCAAGTTTCGTGTCCCACAACCGTTAGTTCTCGGCGTGCCAAAGCCACGGGCAGCAATCGTGGGCATCGTCGTGTGTCTGGCCGTGGTGATAGCCCTACTGTTTACAGACACACCATACTGGGCTGTTGCGCTTGTTGCTCTCGCTCTCGGCCTCATCGCTCAGGTTCCTGGCGCGTACGCCGTTCGCGCCTGGCGTAAGCTCTACAACGTAATAGGTGGGTAAGTGAGCCACCTGCTAACAGTTCGGTCAACCGGACGCTCACCCGCTGCGCGGGTTCGCGCCGGTTACCTCAAGCGTTAGGCCGTAATGGTGAGTACAGGTGTGAATGAGCTTCTTCTACGCCCCACTTGAGTACGTGCGCCCTTGGAAACTGGCTTCACTCGCGGTCGGTATTGCGCTGTTGGTGCTCGGCTCCATTTACACGCCCGCGCCTGATTGGGACGTCGCCATCAGCCTCATCATGGCAGTCTGCACGTATTTCACGGCGCCATGCAGCCTCCGGGTTGTCTTGGAGCACAAGTGGCGTCAGTTCCCGCTGGCGCTTCTGTGTACCTGGTTCTCGGTGGATGGGTGCTACGCGATTTACTGGTATTTCAAAGACCCAGCGGTTCTGCATCTCATGCGCGCTGCAAACGCGCCCGCGTCGCTCGCGCTGTATGGTATGTGCGGTGTCATCTGGCTGTATCGCGGGAGTCTTGTAAGCTTGGTTCGACAGGCTGGTGCCGTAGTCTCGCGGCGAGGTGCAGGTCAGTTACGGCGTAGCATCAAGTTTGAAGTGCACAGCTGATCAGCTTTCATTGAAGCACTCCTCGGGGTCTTTGAAGCCCAGTCGTTTCCTTGGTCGGTGATTCAGGGCATGGGCGATCAGGCTGCAGCCCTGCTGCGTGACTTCATCCATGTTCATGCCCTTGGGCAGATATTGCCGGATCAGGCCGTTGGTGTTCTCGTTGGTACCGCGTTCCCATGAGTGGTGTGGGTTGGCGAAGTAGAAGCACACGCCGGTTTGTGCCTCGATCTGTTTGTAGTCGTGGAACTCGGTGCCGTTGTCGGCGGTGATGGTCTGGAAGCGCCCTCGATGTTTGCGAATCAACCACACAGCGCGTTCGGTCAGTTCGGTCTTGCTGCGATCAGGCAGTTTGCCGATCAGGGTGTAGCCGGTCTTGCGTTCGACCAGGGTCACGATGCAATCCTTGCTGCCGGTGCCCATTACGGTGTCGATTTCCCAGTGTCCGGTTTCGCTGCGATCCTCGACGCTCGCCGGCCGTTCGCTGATGGGCCGCTTGCCGGCGAGGCGGCCGCGGCTGTCGTAGCGACCATAGCGCTTGCGCCGCTGCTTGCCGGTGCAGCGCAGGTACTCGTACAGCCGTCCGCCACGCCGTTTGTTGCGCCAGATGTGCTGGTAGATGGTCTCGTGACTGATCGAAAGCATGTGGTGGCGCCGCAGGTAGCCGGCAATCTGCTCGGGGCTCCACAGGTGTGGGAGCAGGCCCTCGACCAGGCGGAACGCGTCGGGCCCGAAGCGCCGATTGCGCCGCGATCGCGAACGCCGGCCGCGGGTGCGGCGAGCGGCTTTGCTCGGCCTGTAGGCGCCATCGTTGCAGCCGTTGCGGCGAAGCTCGCGCGAGATGCTGCTGGGGTGTCGTCCCAGCTCCCGCGCAATCCGCGCGGCGCTGTACCCTTGCGTTCGCAGGGCGGCGAGCATATACCTCTCTCCAGAGGTGATCTGGTGATACGTCATGGCGATGGCTCTCTTCTTGCCGGAAAAGGTTCATCGCCAGTGTCCCAGATCGCCTCACTTGGATTCCAAGCGGGGCGCTGTGCACTTACTTGTTGAATTCGCCCGGCCTAACAAGTCGATCCAGCGGACGCGGTTCCCGCGCCGCTGATTTCCGGCGTTGGGCGCCCAAATGGGGTTGAGGGAATGACAAAGCTATGTAACAACCGTTCCTCAATCCGGGATTGCTTCGCCTCTATCTTGGTATTTGCGCCGGGCCCATTTCCCGGCAACAAAACAACGACCCTTGAGTCAGAATTTGAGGATATCGACCAAGGGATTGCGGTGCTGGAAGCACGCGCAAAGCATCCCGATGCTCTTACGGCACTCTCGCGTTGCAGAGAGATGCTGAAAGCAAGCTATCAACTCTACAAGCAAGGAAGTGAGGTGGGGGCTCGCAAAGAACTCCTAGCCGCCGAACAACTGTTTGTTGCGTCAGGCAGGCTCAGACCTACTGGCTCGTCGAAGCCGTCCAAGGGCCGCAGTGGTTCAACTTTTCAACTATCAACAGATCCCGCGCTGCCGCTAGATGGTGCAACCATAGTAGGCACAACGTCAGTTGCTCCTGCGCTTGTGGTTAAACGCTTTGGCAAGCCTCGGCCAGGTGACGGCTACAAAGTTAGCGGTGAGTTTGCCTTCACCGATGTTCTTGGTGATGCATTCATTCTCCACGACTGGCTATCCACGACACTCTACATAGGGTCAGAGCCAACGCCTGAGCAATTCTGGGCGAGCGTCGAAGAGCACGAACTCTGTGTGAGCAGCCGTGACTTAGATTGCACCGACTTTCTGGAGTGGCTTGGCAATGAGATCGGCTAGTGGTCGCGTAGCATCAAGTTTGAAGTGCACAGCTGATCAGCTTTCATTGAAGCACTCCTCGGGGTCTTTGAAGCCCAGTCGTTTCCTTGGTCGGTGATTCAGGGCATGGGCGATCAGGCTGCAGCCCTGCTGCGTGACTTCATCCATGTTCATGCCCTTGGGCAGATATTGCCGGATCAGGCCGTTGGTGTTCTCGTTGGTACCGCGTTCCCATGAGTGGTGTGGGTTGGCGAAGTAGAAGCACACGCCGGTTTGTGCCTCGATCTGTTTGTAGTCGTGGAACTCGGTGCCGTTGTCGGCGGTGATGGTCTGGAAGCGCCCTCGATGTTTGCGAATCAACCACACAGCGCGTTCGGTCAGTTCGGTCTTGCTGCGATCAGGCAGTTTGCCGATCAGGGTGTAGCCGGTCTTGCGTTCGACCAGGGTCACGATGCAATCCTTGCTGCCGGTGCCCATTACGGTGTCGATTTCCCAGTGTCCGGTTTCGCTGCGATCCTCGACGCTCGCCGGCCGTTCGCTGATGGGCCGCTTGCCGGCGAGGCGGCCGCGGCTGTCGTAGCGACCATAGCGCTTGCGCCGCTGCTTGCCGGTGCAGCGCAGGTACTCGTACAGCCGTCCGCCACGCCGTTTGTTGCGCCAGATGTGCTGGTAGATGGTCTCGTGACTGATCGAAAGCATGTGGTGGCGCCGCAGGTAGCCGGCAATCTGCTCGGGGCTCCACAGGTGTGGGAGCAGGCCCTCGACCAGGCGGAACGCGTCGGGCCCGAAGCGCCGATTGCGCCGCGATCGCGAACGCCGGCCGCGGGTGCGGCGAGCGGCTTTGCTCGGCCTGTAGGCGCCATCGTTGCAGCCGTTGCGGCGAAGCTCGCGCGAGATGCTGCTGGGGTGTCGTCCCAGCTCCCGCGCAATCCGCGCGGCGCTGTACCCTTGCGTTCGCAGGGCGGCGAGCATATACCTCTCTCCAGAGGTGATCTGGTGATACGTCATGGCGATGGCTCTCTTCTTGCCGGAAAAGGTTCATCGCCAGTGTCCCAGATCGCCTCACTTGGATTCCAAGCGGGGCGCTGTGCACTTACTTGTTGAATTCGCCGCACCTAACAACTCGGTCAGCCGGACGCAAATCCCGCTACGCGGTCTTTGCGCCAGTTGCCTCGGGCGTTAGCCAACAGGTTCAGCCGCGTCGCAAGCGTGTTGACAGCACCATTTACCGTAGCTACGATTAGTCCATGCGGATCACCTGCGACCCTGCAAAACGCGAATGGACGCTGCAGGAACGCGGTCTGGACATGCGCAGAGCAAAGGAAGTCTTTGCCGGGCCGCACTTCACTCGCGCAGATGATCGCCAAGGCTACGGCGAGCCTCGCTTCATCACTGCAGGTTGGCTCGATTCTCGGCTTGTCGTGTTCGCATGGACGCCGCGCGGCGTCGCAAGACGCATCATCAGTATGAGGCATTGCCATGAGCGCGAAGCGAAAAAACTCCAACCCCATCTCGCATGACGCCGAGACTCCGCCGGAAATCACCGACGCATGGATTGCCGAGGCCGACTTGTATCACGGTAAAAAGCTGGTGCGCCGCGGGCGTCCCAAGCTCGCCAACCCGCGTCAGCTTCTGTCCCTGCGCTTGCCACCCAAGGTCATTGAGCGGTGGCGGGCTACTGGGCCGGGCTGGCAAACACGTATGGTCGAGGTTCTCGAGAAGTCTGCGCCTAAGTCTGGCCGGGCTGTTGGCTAACAACTCGGCCAAGCGGACACAAACCCGCTACGCGGGGTGCGCCGGTTACCTCGAGCGTTAGCCCCCGCAATCAGCTTGCCGCATCACGAAACGCTTTCAACACCGCATTCATGCGTGTCTGCCAGCCGGTGCCTTGGTGGCGGTACCACTCCAGCACGTCCTTATCCACGCGCAGGGCAATCTGTTCCTTGCGCTCTTCAGGTGGCTTGGCGGGCCGTCCACGTTTTGCGCGCAGTTCGGCCACGCCTCGATGTGCGGTGGCGCCTTTCCAATACTTCAGCGTCGCCGCTTTGCGCTTGGGGTCGTACGGCACATCGGATTTGGGGGTACGCTTGGTAGTACGCTTCACGTTCATAGGGTTCTGCCTCACGGCACGAAATCAGTCGGGGGCCGTCTTCGCGGTCAGTCCATACCAGCACAACCACTCGGCCATGCGCCCAGCCCAGGCTCACCAGTCGTTGCCCGCCGTAGTCTTCCCGGTCGTCCTCGCGGGTGAGCATCGGGCCATCGAATGCTTCCATGCAGCCGGCCAGGTCAACGCCGTGCTTGCGCAGGTTCTTGCGGCGTTTCGCGGGGTCGTGGCCCATGCGTAATTATCGTATATGCACTAATCTTGGGTTGCAAGGCCCGCGCGAGCGTGGGCTAACAACTCGGCCAAGCGGACGCAAACCCGCTGCGCGGGTTCGCGCCGATTACCACAGGTGTTAGGCCCTAATAGGCAACGGAGGTAGGTCGTGGGTGATTCCATTCCTTGGCGTATCGTTCGCTATCTGTACGCCGCGTACTACCTGTTCATTGGCGTCTATCTCGCGCTGTCGCTCGCGGGCATCATCGCGCCACCGCATCCCAGGGTGAGCGTCGAGTCTGCGGCATTTCAGGGCGCCTTGGGCAAAACGGGCTTCATGTTCCCCCTGCTCGCGTTCACCTACATAGCTTCGGCTTGTGCGCTGTTTTTCCACCGCACTGCACCGCTTGGCCTGGTACTCCTTGCACCGGTTGCGGTCATCATCTTCTTTACCGACACGCTTCTCGACACTGCTTGGGTCCTTGGCACACTCAACGCGGTGGTGTTGGCAGCATTGGCTTGGCACTTTCGGTCCGCGTATCGGCCGCTTTTTTCCTACTCGGCCGGGTTGCAAGGTGCCGTCCGGGCGGCGCATCAAATTTGAAGTGCACATGACGAGGTGGTCGGACATGCCGCCGATGGCGATGGCCGGCGACCGCGAAGGCAGGTGAGATTCCGGTTCCGGTCCGTTGGCGGTGTTGCCCGCGCGATGGGCTCGGAGATCGTCTCGATGCGAAGGGGAGATGCATGAATTACGTCGATCTGGTGGCGGTACTCGCACTGCTGCAACTGGTTTTCTTCGGCACGCTGGTGGCGCGTGCGCGGGCGCGCAGCGGATTGAAGGCGCCCGCCGTCACCGGCAACGAGATGTTCGAGCGTGCCTATCGCGTGCAGATGAACACGCTGGAACTGATGGTGGTGTTCCTGCCTGCGTTGTACATCGCCGCGCGCTATTGGCCGCAGGCGTATCCGGCCGCGGCCGGCGCGATCTATCTCGTGGGCAGGTTCATCTACTGGCGCAGCTACATGCGGGCACCGGCGACCCGCGAACTGGGGTTCGGGCTGTCGATGCTGCCCATCCTTGCGCTGCTGATCGGCGCGCTGGCGGGCATCCTGCGCCGTGGCCCGGCCTGACCCGGCGAAGCGCGGGCGCTATTCGCGCGATGGCGCGAGCCGTTTCAGGAATACGCGCATTTCCCGGGCGGCCTGCACGTCGCCACGGGCTTCGGCGACGGCGATGCCGCGTCGCCAGGCTTCGGCGGCGGCGGGCGGTTCGCCGCTCGCGACCAGGGCCTTGCCGAGCAGCTTCCACGCGGCCGAATAGTCGGGGTCGAACTCGAGCGCGGCACGCAATTGTGGGACGGCTTGCGTGGCGTCGCCGGCTTCGAACAGCGCCGTGCCCAGCGCATGGCGCAGCAGCGCGCCATCGCGCGCGCCCCCAAGTTGCGCGCGCAAACGGGCAATACGGGAAGCTGGTTCGTTGCTCATGGCAGGGTTTCGATGGGGCTCGTTCACCCTTCGACGGGCTCAGGGCGAACGGTCCAGGACGATACCGCGGCTTCAGTGCACATTGCCGTATCGCCAGTACCCCGGTGCCGGCAGCAGCACCGTGGGCGTGACGGGTTCGGGCGGTTGCTGGCCGCGCCTGAGCGCCGCCAGCGTCGGCGCGTTCCAGATCACCAGCCAGACGCCGCGATACGGTTGCACCAAGCGCGCGTAACGCAGGTCGTCGGCATCCAGGCGCGACGGGTATTCGATCACCAGTCCGCGCGGATGCCTGGCCGCCCAATCCTGCAACGCCTGGCCTTCGAACAGGCGCTCGATCGGACGCGTCATGCGGCCCGCGAACTCGAACTGTCCATCGTAGAGGCCGAGGTTGCCGATCGCGTGGCCTTCGGCTTCGGCGCGTGCCAGCACCTGCGCGGCGGGCCGCATGTCGAAAGCCGGATACAGCGCCAGCGCGAACAGCGCGTAGGCGCCGACCGTGCCGATCAGGCTGGCGATCGCGATGCGGCGCAGTTCGCCGCGCCCGGGCAGCATCACGAGCGCGCCCAGCAGCAGGTACAGCACGCCGAACGGCGCGCACACCACGGAGACATCGCGCAGCCAGTGGCTGTGCAACTTGCCCGCGTCCGCAACCAGCGGCAGTGCGAACAGCGCCACGGCGGCCGCCACGGAACCCAGTGCCAGCGGCCATGCCGACAGCCACGCGCTGCGTGCGGCGGCGCCTTCGCGCGCGCGCAACGCGGCGATCGCCGCGGCCATCACGATCGCGGCGCCGGAGAGCTCCGGAACGAAGTAGTAGGTTTGCTTGCCGCTGAATGCGCTGAAGATCACGAACGCGGGGACCAGCCACGCCAGCAACATGCGCAGCCCCGGTTGCGGTAGGCGACGCAGCGACACGATGCCCGCCCACATCCGCGGCCACAGCACGAACGGGAACAGCAGCACCGCGAGCCACGGCACGTACCACCAGAACGGGCGCCTGTGGATGAAGGCGTCCACCACGCGCCCGCCGGTCTGCTTGAACAGCAGGTTGTGGGTGTAGGCATCGCCGCTCATCTGCACGGCCGGGATCACCCACGCCGCCAGCATCGCGCCGCCGCCGAGCAGCGCGGCGAAGCCGCCGCCGTACCAGCGCGCGCGGTGTTCGCGCGCCCAACCGCACCACCACGGACCGAGCAGCCAGACGGGCGCGATGTGCACCAGCATCACCGGCCCCTTGGTGAGGAGGCCGAGCCCGGTGCACACGGCAAAGCCGATCCAACTCGGCGAGCGGCGGCGCGGCCCCGGCACGAGGCACAGCATCGCCGCCAGCACCCACACGGCCAGCAAGCCGTCGTACATGATCTGCAGGCCGAACAGGAATCCGAACGACAACCCCAGCAGCAGCCACGGTGTCGAGCGCGCGATCCACGCGCGTTCCGGGAACAACCGCCGCGCCAGCGCCTGCGCGAGGACCAGTTGCGCGGCGCCGATCAGCACCATCAGCACGCGCGGCCACACGTCGTTGACGCCGAACGCGGCCCAGCCGGCGTGGATCAGCCAGAACAGCAACGGCGCCTTCTCGGAATACGGCGCGCCGTTGATGTGCGGCACCCAGAACTGGTGGTGCGACCACATGTCCCATGCCACCGCCAGCGCGCGCGTGGAGTGCAGCGGGACCGGCGGCTGCAGGAAAATCGCGAGCAGCGCCGCCGCGAGGTACAGCGGCAGCCACCACAGCAGATGGCGCAGGCGTTCGGAACGGGCGAGGGAGGCGAGGGTCACGGAAGGTTTCGGCGGCGCCGGGCGCGAGGCGCGATTGTAGTGGATGACTTCGTCGTGCCTAGGCGGCGTGCGGCAATTCCGGCTCGCGCGGCGCGAGGCTGCACAACGCGGCGATGGCTTCCTGCGGGCGGATCTGCGCCACGCGCGCACGCTGCGGCGGGCCGCCCAGCGCGATCACGGCACTCCCGCGCGGACTGCGCGGACACCACTGCCGCGGCGATTGCGATCCGAACAGCACCAGCAGCGGGCAACCCAGCGCGGCGGCCACGTGCGCGGGACCGGTGTCCACCGACACCATGCCGCGGGCGATCTCCGCCAGCGCCATCAGGCGGCGCAACGGCAACTCGCGCGCGGCGACGTCGAGGTTGCCGGGTCCGGCGATGGCCGCGATGGTTTCCAGCGACGCCGCTTCGCGCTCCGAGCCGCACAGCAGGATGCGCGCATCGGCGTGGGCCGCGCGCAGCGCGCGCAGCAGCGCGATCCAGCAGGGCAACGGCCAGGACTTGTCGTCGTCGGCCTCGTCGCGCGGACCGTTCCAGCGCATGCTGCGCTTGTTGAAGGGCTGGACCAGCCAGACCGGTTCGCCGCGCCAGCCGCGCGTGCGCAGCCAGGCATCGCGATCGCGGCGGTCCGCTGCGCCCAGGTACAGGCGCGGCGCGGTCTCGTCGCCGGCGGTCGGCACGCGCCAGGCGTCGATGCAGGACGGCGGCGGGTGTCCGCCACCGCGCAGCAGGCGGTCGATCCAGTGTTCGTCGGCGCGCGCCGGGGTATCGGTGACGAACACGCAACGCTCGCGCGGCACCTGCGCCAGCGCGAGCATCCGGCGGATCTTCGCGAGCGCGCGCGGCTCGGTTTCGCACACGTGCACCGGCGCGCCGCGGTGCGCGTGCAGCACCTGCAGCATCTGCCAGCGCTGCGGACTCAGCGCGAGCGGACGATGGCGCGCGCCGACCTCGAACACGCGCGCGACGTCCGGGTGTCCGGCGTACAGCGGTGCGCTGCAAGGCCCGCTGCCCAGCAGCAGGCAGGGTTTGCCGTAGCCGCGATGCAGGCGGTTCAACAACGGCGCCAGCAACAGCATGTCGCCGAGCCGGCCGAAGCGGATCACGATCGGAACGGAGCTCTTGGCCACGGAGCTCTTGGCCATGGATGGCAGTTCTGTCTGCAGTTTCGTTGGCAAATTCATCCACCGTTTCGATCTTTCACGCCGGGTTGTTTGCGTTTGCAAGCGCGCCCGATGGCGCGGCGACCACGGACAACCGCAATGGCAGTGCCCGCCACGCGGCGAGCACTTCCTCGAGCGGGATCTGGTCGACGCGGTCGCGTTGCGGCAGCCCGCCCAGCGCGACCACCGCGCTGCCGGTCGGGCTGCGCGGCAGCCACAGCGACGGCGGCTGCGCGCCGTACAGCACGATCAGCGGACAGCCCAGCGCGGCGGCGGCCTGCGCGGGACCGGTGTCGATCGAGATCATCGCGGCGGCGTGTTCGCACAACGCCAGCAGCCGGCGCAGCGGCAGTTCGTCGCCGGCGGCGAGCACGCGATCGGATTGCGCGGCATCGGCGATCGTGCGCAGCAACGCGGCTTCCGCCGGCGCGCCGCACAGGACGATCTTCAATGCGGGAGCGTGCGCCAGCAGCGCGTGGATCAATCCGGTCCAGTTGCCCAGCGACCATTGCTTGTCGTCGCCGATCTGCCCCGCGCGTCCGCGTTTCAAGGTGCGCTTGTTGCCCGGTTGCAGCAGCACCAGCGGCGCGTCGTCGAAGGCGTGCCGGCGCAACCACGCCTGCAGGTCGGCGCGGTCCCCGGGGTGGACGACGAGGCAGGGCGCGTGCATCGCGTCGAGGTCGGCGGCCGGCGGGATTGACGCGAACGCGGCCGGCGTCATCGCGCCGAAGCGCTGCCAGCGGTCGATCCAGTGTTCGCCTTCGCGCAGCATGCAGTCCGGATTGGCGAACACGCAATGCCCGTCGGGAACGCGCGCGCGCCGCAGCAGCCAGCGGAGCTTGTCGATGGACCAGTCGTCGCACACGTACACCGGGCCGGGCGGTTGCGCGCGCAGCCGCGCGACGAGGTCGCGTTGCGTAGCGTCCAGCCAGTACGGCCGCTTGCGGCTGGCCAGTTTCAGCGTCGCGCTCACGTCGGGATGGCCCGCGAACAGGGGCTCCAGCCAACCGCCCGAGCCCAGCACGCGGCAGGCCCCGCCGTAACGAAGGTGCAGCAGGCGCAGCAGCGGCGTCAGCAACACCATGTCGCCGAAGGCGCCGAAGCGGATCACGAGGGGTGCGGCGGAGGGGGTGGGCATGGCGGGCTCGCGGGCGGCGTGCAGTGTGGCGGTGCTTCCTGTCGGCAGTCTTTCGGCGGCGGGCATTACACTCGCTGAATCCACGCGCCTGTCCAACCGCCATGTCCGAACGCCCCCGCATCTCGGCTTGCGTCATCACCCTGAACGAAGCCGACCGCATCGGCGCCTGCCTCGCCTCGCTGGCGTTCTGCGATGAACTGGTGGTGGTCGATTCGGGCTCGACCGATGACACCCGCGCGGCTGCGACGGCGCGCGGCGCGCGGGTCATCGAACATGCCTTCGAGGGCTTCCGCACGCAAAAGGATTTCGCGGTGGCGCAGGCGCGGCACGACTGGGTGTTGTGCCTGGATGCCGACGAGCGCGTGACGCCGGCGCTGCGCGCCTCGATCGAAGCCGCGCGCGACGCCGGTTTCGCCGGTGCCGCCGGTTATCGCTTCGCGCGTTGCACCGAGTACTTCGGCGCCTTCCTGCGCCACGGCAACGCCTATCCCGATCGCGTGTTGCGGTTGTTCGATCGGCGCCGCGGCGGTTGGCGCGCGGGCCGCGAGATCCACGAACACGCCGTGGTCGAGGGCAACGTGGCGATGCTCGCGGGCGACCTGGAACATCGCGCCTACCGTTCGCTGGACGACCAGCTCGCCCGCTATCGCCGCTATGCGGCGATGATGGCGGTCGACATGCATGCGCGCGGCCGGCGCGGGCGCCTGCGCAACCTGGTGGTGAATCCCGCGTGGCGATTCCTGCGCGGCTATGTGCTGCGCGCGGGCTTCCGGGACGGCTGGCGCGGCTTCCTGTTCGCCTGCATGGAAGCCGACTATGTGCGCGAGAAATTCGCGCGGCTGTGGTTGCTGCAGCATGGCGGCCGGTGATCCCCGCTCGCGATGACGTGGGCGCGCTGTCAGAATGCGCTTTTTTCGCGTTGCGCATGACCAAGGAATGACTCGCATGAAAACCGCATTGATCACCGGGGTGTCGGGACAGGATGGCGCCTATCTGGTGCAACTGCTGCTGGACAAGGGCTACAAGGTGTACGGCGCGTACCGGCGCACCAGTTCGGTAAATTTCTGGCGGATGCAGGACCTCGGCGTCGCCGGCCACCCGAACCTGGAACTGGTCGAGTACGACCTGACCGACCCCGGCTGCAGCCTGCGTTTGGTCGAAAAGGCGCGTCCGGACGAGGTGTACAACCTCGCCGCGCAGAGTTTCGTGGGCGTGTCGTTCGAGCAGCCGATCACGACCGCCGAGATCACGGGGTTGGGTGCCTTGCATTTGCTCGACGCGATCCGCACGGTCAAGCCCGACACGCGCTTCTACCAGGCTTCGACCTCGGAGATGTTCGGCAAGGTGCAGGCGGTGCCGCAGAACGAGCACACGATGTTCTGGCCGCGCAGTCCGTACGGCGTGGCCAAGCTGTTCGCGCACTGGAGCACGGTGAACTACCGCGAGTCGTTCGGGATCTTCGGCGCCAGCGGGATCCTGTTCAACCACGAATCACCGCTGCGCGGGCGCGAGTTCGTGACCCGCAAGATCACCGACGCGGTGGCGCGGATCAAACTCGGGCAACAAGGCCTGCTGGAACTCGGCAACCTCGACGCCAAGCGCGACTGGGGCTATGCCGCGGAATACGTCGAGGGCATGTGGCGGATGCTGCAGGCCGACGAGCCGGACACTTTCGTGCTCGCGACCGGCCGCACCGAGACGGTGCGCGATTTCGCGACGCTGGCGTTCAAGGCCGCCGGGATCGGCATCGAGTGGAAAGGCCAGCACGAGGGCGAAACCGGCATCCGCAGCGACACCGGCCAGACGGTGGTGAAGGTGAATCCGAAGTTCTACCGTCCCGCCGAGGTGGAATTGCTGATCGGTGACGCCACGCATGCGCGCGAGGTACTTGGCTGGCAGCCGCGCACCACGCTGGAAGACCTGTGCCGGATGATGGTGGAGGCCGATTTGAAGCGGGTGGAACGTGGCGTCTCGTTCTGACAAGCCGCGCGCGCTGCTGACCGGCTGCCACGGCTTCACCGGGCGCTACGTCGCGGCGGAGCTCGCGGCCGCCGGCCACGAAGTGATCGGCCTCGCGCACGACGGCGATCCGCCGGCGGACGGGGTGCTGCGCGCGAACCTGCTGGATCGCGAGGCGGTGCGCCGCGTGGTCACCGAGGCGCGCGCCGATGCGGTGGTGCATCTCGCCGCGATTTCGTTCGTCGCGCACGGCGACGCGGACGAGATCTATCGCACCAACATCGTCGGCACCCGCAACCTGCTGGAGGCACTGGCCGCCACGGACCACCCGCCGCGCAGCGTGGTGCTGGCCTCGAGCGCCAACATCTACGGCAACAGCGAGGTCGAGCCGATCGACGAGGACACCCCGGCCGCACCGGCCAACGACTACGCGGTGTCGAAGCTGGCGATGGAACAGATGGCGCGGCTGTGGCTGGACCGATTGCCGATCGCGATCGTGCGGCCGTTCAACTACACCGGGGTCGGGCAATCGGAAAGCTTCCTGGTTCCGAAGATCGTCGCACACTTCCGGCGCGGCGCGAAGGTGATCGAACTCGGCAACACCGACGTTGCGCGCGATTTTTCCGACGTGCGCGACGTCGCACGCGCCTACGCCGCGATCGTCGCCAAGGCGCCGCGCGGCATCGTGGTCAACTGTTGTTCCGGCCTCGGCCATTCGCTCGACAATGTGCTGGCGGCGATGGCGAAGATCGCGGGTTACGCGATCGAGGTGCGCGTCAATCCCGCGTTCGTGCGCGCCAACGAAGTGAAGCGGCTGGTGGGCTCGAACGCGCGCCTGCGTGCACTGACCGGCTTCGCACCGTCGATTTCGTTGGAAGAGACCCTGCGCTGGATGTATTCGGGTCGGTGAAGGCCTGCGTCGCGGGCGAGTCCGTTCCCGTTCCACCAACCAGCCTTGTCATTCCGGGGCGACCTCCACGGGTCGAACCCGGAATCCATTTTGATCTTCCGGCATGTCAATGGATTCCGGGTTCCGTCCGCGTGCAGCCGCGGACGGCCCCGGAATGACGAGTCCTTGGCTGCTACGTGCGCAATGAGGTGCAATCACGCAACCAGCATTCGCACCGCTTCGGCGATGCGCGCGCGGAACGCATGATCGTTGTCCTCGAACCACGCGCGCGCGGCGGCGCCGATCCGTTCGAGCTCGGCGCCGGGCGTCGCCAGCAGGCGTTCGATCACGCTTTCCAGCGCGGCCGCGTCGTAGAAGTACGTGGTGGCGAGGCTTTGCGTGCCAGTGCGCGATGGGGCGATCAACGCGCCGCGCGTGGGCGCCACCATTTCATTCATCGGCGGCGCGTCCAGCGAGACCGTCACCGCGCCGACGCCCATGGCCTCGACGAGGTAATGCCCGAAGCCTTCGGTTTCCGACGGACAAAGATGAAAGCGGTGCGCGTTCTGGAGACGCTTCAGCTCGGCATCGGGAATGTAATCGACGCGGTGCACGATGTTGGGCGCGTGCACCACCGCACGCGTGACGCGCGGGCTTTGCAGCACGGTCAGGCGTGGCCACTCGGGATGCTTCTGCCAGGTCGCCAGCAGGGTGTCGGTGCCCTTGTTGGAACTGCGGCCGGCGAGGTGGAAGAACGCGCGCTCGCGCGGCACGTCGGCGTCCAGGCGATCCTCGCTGGTGAAGCCGGTGTAGTCGGTGCGCAGGCCCAGCGCCTCGAAAATCGGCACCGCGTGACGGGTCAGCACGAACGCGCGATCCAGCCGCGGCAACCACGTGCGGTCGCGCTCGTCGAACCATTCGGGGTGCGGCATCAGCACGTTGCGGCGCGCGGTCCCAAGGTATTCGGGGCGCACCCGCTCCAGCATCAGGTTGACGTCCCAGCGCTGCGCGCCGCGGCCGGCCAGGCGACGTGCAAGCGTGCCCAGTCGCAATTTCAGCGGGTGCAGCGCCTTGCGCAGGGCGCCGCGCCGGATGCCGCTGATCGTCACCTCGAAACCCGCTTCGACCAGTGCAGCGTGCAGCAATTTCAGGTTCCGGCTGAGCCCGAAACCGTTGTCGCGCGCGATCAGGTTGACCCGGATCATGCCCGCGCATCCATCCCGCGCAGCGCCGCGTCCAGCCGTGCGGGAAAGGCCGCGCGCTCGACTTCGTACCAGGCGCGCGCTGCCGCGCCGAGTGTGTCGCACTGCGGGTCGTCGGTTGCCAAAGCGCGTTCGATGGCGGTTTCCATCGCGTCATCGTCGAAGTGGTAGGTGGTCGCGAGGTGCTGGCTGCCGGTGCGCGAGAACGGCAGCAGGATGCCGCGCCCGGGCGTGATCATTTCGTTCATCGGCGGCGCGTCCAGCGTGATCACCACCGCGCCCGCGCTCATCGCTTCCACGATGTAATGGCCGAAGCCTTCGGTTTCGGACGGGCAGACGTGGAAGCGGTGCGTATTCTGCAGGCGTTTCAATTCCGCATCGGCGAGATAACCGATGCGGTGGTCGATGTTGGCCACCGGCGCGCCGGGCTTCGCTTCCTTCGGATGCTGCACCACGGTCAGGCGCGGCCATTCCGGGTGCCGGCGCCACAGCGCCAGCAGCGGTTCGGTGGCCTTGGTGCGGCTGGATCCCGCCAGGTGGAAGAACGCGCGTTCACGCGCCACCGCCGTGTCGCGCCGGTCCTCGCTGGTGAAGCCGATGCAGGCGGCGCGACACCCTTGCGCGGCGAAGATGCGCTCCGCTTCGCGGGTCTTGGTCAACACCAGGTCGATGCGGTCCAGCGCCTGCAGGTCGCGCGGCAGGAACCATTCCGGATGCGGCAACAACACGCGGCGCGGCGCATCGTCGAGGAACGCCGGCGCGATGTGTTCCTCCATCAGCACGAAGTCGTAGGGTGGCGGCAGGCCGCGTCGGCGGCGGCGCGCAAGTTCCGCCGCATGGCGTTTGCCGCGCATCCGCTGCAGCAGCCCCGGGATCCCGCCGCGCCGACGGGTATTGGTGAAATCCACGCGATAGCCGCGCGCTTCCAGCGTTGCCGTCAACAGGCGCAGGTCGCGCGACAGGCCGACCCCGTTGTCGAAGCCGAGCAGGTGCACCGCAAACGAAGCCGCGTCAGTCGTCGTCGGGTTCATACGCGCCGAATTGTCCCGCATCATCGTTCCTCGACGGAATGCACCCCGGCACGACTGCGCTGCGATCGAACAGGTACCACTCGCGGCGGTTGGCGTGGCCCACGTGGACCGCATCGTGCATCCGCACGCACGGTGCCAGCACCTTGCCGTAGGCGAAAATCCAGCGGTGCGCGGGATCGGCGGCCTGCCACGCCAATGCGCGTTCGAGTTGCACGTGCCAGGCCAGCTTGAAACCGAAATCGACGGTGTCGCGGCCGAGCATGTCCAGCATCAAAAGGTTCTGTTCCTTCCAGGCCACCAGCGCGATGGAATCGCCCTTCGGCACGAAGCCGGACACGCGCGCCATCACCGTGCGCGACGAGGAATAACCGTTGAGCAGCGGATAGGCGACCAGCCCCCAGGTTCCCCACGCGGCGAGCGCGAAGCCGCACCACGCCTGTGCCGCATGGCGCGGCCGCGCGAGCAGCGCGACCACGACACCGGCGGCGCCAATGCCCAGGATCATCGCGACCAGCGGTCGCGGCGAACCGTCCAGCGCCGACGTCGCCAGTGCGACCAGCTTGTGCAGGTGGCCCGCGTGCATGCCGAGGCCGGCGAGCAACAACACCAGCGCCAGCAGCAAGGTCAACACCCACAGCGCCCAGCGGAACGATGCGCGATGCACGACGTCGGGCAGCAACGGTGCCAGCGCGATCGCGGTGATCGGCAGCGCCGGCAGGATGTACACGTCGCGCTTGCCGCCGCTCAGCGAAAAGAACACCACCACCAGCACCACCCACGCCAGCGGCAACAAGGTGCGTGCATCGCGGTTTTGCAGGGCGCGCTTCCAGCCCGGAATCGCCCATGCGATCGCCAGCGACAGCGGCAACCATTCGAATGCAATCACCGAAAGATAGAACCACCATGGGTGGAAATGGTGCTTCGGCGCGGCGTAGCGATCGACCGTCTGGCCCAGCAGGATGTCGTGCGCGTAGCGTGCATACGCGGCGTCGCCCGCGTGCATGTGCAGTGCCGACCACAGCATCGGCAGCGCCCAGCCGAGCACGGGCACCAGCAACAACAACGCCAGCCACCAGCGCGCGTCGCGATTCTGCGAAGGCAACACATTGTCCCAGCCGCGCCAGCGCGCGAACCAGAACGGCACGAACACCAGCAGCGCGATCACGCCGACGCCCTTGGTGATCACGCCCATGCCGGCCGCGAGGAAGCCGATCGCGTACCAGCGCCATGCGGGTCCGAGCAGCAGGTGCCTCAACAACCCGACCATCGCCAGCGTGATCCAGAACGTTTCCACGCCGTCGATCTGCGCGCCGCGCATCTGGAAAGTGAAATCGAAACTCACCAGCACCGCCGCGGCAGCGATCAGCCCGCTGCGATGGTTCCATTGCCGGCGCACGAAGTCGTACACCAGCGCGATCGTGCCCAAGCCCGCGAGCAGCGACGGCAGCAGGAACCAGCCGCGCCAGCCGCCGGTCAGGAAATACGCGCAAGCCTCCAGCCACATGAATACGGGCGGCTTGTCGGAATAGAGTTCCACGCCGCGGTGCGGGAACAGCCACTGCCCGCTGGCCAGCATCTCGCGCGCGACCAGCGCGAAGCGCGGTTCGTCGGATGGCCACGGGTCGCGCAACCCGATGCCGAGGCCCAACAGCAGCAACGCGAACACGAACAGCAGCGCGAGCTGCACGCGTTCGTCATCGAGCCAGCGGCGGGAACCGGAAGAGGATTGCGAGTTCAGGGACATTTTGCGTTTCCGTTCGCGCTGAGCGTAGTGAGCGAAGCGAACGAAGTCGAAGCGTGAGTGCCCTTCGACTTCGGACCTGCGGGCCTGTGCTCAGAGCCTGCCCCGGACTTGATCCGGGGGCGAACGGAGATTACTTGATTGCACTGTCAGGCGCGCTTTTCGAGGATCGCGTAAAACATCCCGTCGAGACCGCCCTCGCCCGGCAGGATTTGCCGGCCGGGGCCCGCGTCGTGGCCGACGGGCAATTCGACGGGCAGCGTTCGGGCATCGGCGTGCGCCGTGAGGAAAGTTTCCACGACGCGCTGGTTTTCCTCGCGCAGCAGCGAGCAGGTTGCGTAGACCAGTCTTCCACCCGGCGCCAGCAACGGCCACAACGCGCCGAGCAATCGCGACTGTTCGCGCGCGAGTTGCACGATGTCCTTCGCGCGCCGGTGCAACTTGATGTCGGGGTGGCGACGGATCACGCCGGTGGCCGAACACGGCGCATCCAGCAGGATGCGGTCGAAGGGTTGGCCGTCCCACCACGCGGCGGGTGCGCCCGCATCGCCAACGCGCACGTCGCCGTGCAGGCCAAGCCGATGCAGGTTGTCTTCGATCGTCGTGGCGCGCGCCGGATCGCGCTCCAGGGCCGTGAGTGCGACGTCCGCGCGTTCCAGCATGTGGCAGGCCTTGCCGCCCGGCGCGGCACAGGCGTCCAGCACGCGCTGGCCGGGATGCAGGTCGAGCAGGTCGGCGGCGACTTGCGCGGCGCCGTCCTGCACCGAGAAATGACCTTCGGCGAAACCGGGCAGGCGCGTCACGTCGGCATTCGCAGCGAGCGTGATGGCGTCGCGCAGGAAGGGATGGGCGGCAGCTTCGACGCCGGCTGGCGGCAGCGATGCGAGAACGTCCGCGCGCGTGGCGCGGCGCGTGTTCACGCGCAGCATCGGCGGCGAGGGCGCATTGCCGGCGGTGAGGATCGCGTCGGCGTGTTCCGGCCAGTCCTCGTGCAACGCGTCGATCAGCCAGCGCGGGTGCGAGCTGCGCGTCACGGGATCGCGGTCGAGTCGCGCGTCCAACGCGTCGCGTTCGCGCAACCAGCGACGCAGGATCGCGTTGGCGAGCTTGGCAAAGCCGCCGCGATCCAGCGCACGCGTGGCTTCCACGGTTGCAGCGACCGCGGCATGCGGCGGCAGCTGCAGGATTTCCAGTTGCACGAGTCCCAGCACCAGCAACGCGTGCAGCGCCGGATCGCGTTGGCGCAGCGGCTTGTCGAGCAGCAGGTCGAGCGCCTTGTCGAAGCGCAGCCACCAGCGCGCGCCTTCGCTGGCGAGCGCGGTCAGGAACGCGCGGTCGCGTGCGTCTGGAAGTTTCGCCTGCGCCGGCCGCAGCTGCTCGCGCAGGGAGGCTCCGCGCAGCGCGACGTGCGCCAGCACCTCTGCCGCAAGCGCGCGGGTATCGGTCATGCGGTGCGCAACCCGGCGCGCGCGTTCACGTAATCCGCCGCGTCGATCGCGCGCCCACCGGCGCGTTGCAGTTTCAGGATGCGCAATGCGCCGCTGCCGCAGGCGATGTCGATGCCGGCTTTCGATGCGGTCAAGATCTGCCCGGGACTCGGGACTCGGGACTCGGGACTCGGCAAAGCAACTGCGCGCCACACCCGCACCCGCTCGCCGGCCAGCTCCGCTTCCGCCACCGGCCACGAATCGAACGCGCGCACCTTGCGTTCGAGTTTGGCGGCAGGCTGGGTGAAGTCGAGTTTCGCTTCGGCCTTGTCGAGCTTGCGCGCATAGGTCGCGCCGGTTTCGGATTGCGGGGTTGCCGGCAGGGATTCGCCGCGCGATGCGCGCGCCAAACCTTCCTGCAAGACTTCCGCGCCCAGCGCGGCGAGCCGGTCGTGCAACGAGCCGCCGGTGTCGTCGGACGTGATGGCGGTGCGACGCTCCAGCAACACCGGCCCGGTGTCGAGGCCCGCATCCATCTGCATCAGGCACACGCCGGTTTCCGCATCGCCGGCCAGGATCGCGCGCTGGATCGGCGCCGCGCCGCGCCAGCGCGGCAACAGCGATGCGTGCACGTTCCAGCAACCGAGGCGCGGGATCGCCAGCACCTTGCGCGGCAGGATCAGCCCGTAGGCGATCACCACCATCAGGTCGGGCGCGTGGTCGTGCAGGCGCGCTTGCGCCTCCGGGGTCTTCAAGGATTCGGGTTGTTCGACCGGAATCCCGGCTGCGAGCGCCGCCTGCTTCACCGGGCTGGGCGCGAGCTTGCGGCCGCGTCCCGCGGGCCGATCCGGCTGCGTGTAGACCGCGACCACTTCCGCACCCGACTCGATGCACGCGCGCAAGCCCGGTACCGCGAAATCCGGCGTGCCGGCGAATACCAGCCGCAAGCGCGTGGCCGCGGCCACGCGTCAGCCCGCGTGGCGCCGCTGCTTCTCCAGCTTGCGCAGCAGCAGCGTGCGTTTGAGCGGCGAGAGGTAATCGACGAAGACCTTGCCGTCCAGATGGTCGATCTCGTGCTGGATGCAGACCGCGAGCAGGCCGTCGGTTTCGAGCTCGAAGGATTGGCCGCTGGCATCCCGTGCCCGCACGCGGATCCAGTCCTTGCGCTGCACGTCGGCGAACACGCCCGGGAACGACAGGCAGCCTTCCTGGCAAACCTCGCTGCCGCGGGTTTCCAGCAATTCGGGATTCACGAACACCATCGGTGCGTCGTGGGTTTCCGACACGTCCAGCACCAACAGGCGCTTCTGCACGTTGACCTGGGTTGCGGCGAGGCCGATGCCGGGCGCCGCGTACATGGTTTCCAGCATGTCGTCGGCCAGTTTTTCCAGGTCGGCGTCGAACGTCTCGACCGGCTGCGCCTTCAGGCGCAAGCGCGGGTCGGGGAATTCGAGGATGTCGAGTTTGGCCATGGTTGGGCGGGCTTCGCTGGGCGTGTGCAACCGTGATATGGGACCGCGCGCGGCGGTTTTCACGGCCGCCTAGCCTAGCAGTATCGCGAACTCCAGCACGGTTCCGATCAGTGGTTCACCAAATGTGAAATTTGTGCTTGCCGCCGCCGGCCTTTCGGGTACACTCGGCGAAACTCTCGGGGGATCGGGGGATTGCCAGCCATGTTTAAGAAACTGCTTGCGTTCACCGCGAGCCTTGCGATCACGTTGACGGCTTACGCGGCGGGCGCCCAGTTGCGCGCCGATGCCCCGCACACCTATGTCGTCAAGAAGGGCGACACGCTGTGGAGCATTTCCGCGCGTTTCCTCGACAAGCCGTGGCTGTGGCCCGAGATCTGGGACGTCAACCAGCAGGTCTACAACCCGCACCGGATCTATCCGGGCGACGTGCTGAACCTCGACGTCAATGGTTTGCGTGTGGCCAAGCGCGCCACCGAACAAGCCAATCCGATCCCGACCGTGCCGTTGTCGGCGATCGAGCCGTTCCTGAAGGATTTCCGCGTGCTGACCGCGGCGGAGCTGCAGCAGACGCCGTACGTGGTCGCGGTGGAGGAGAACGAGCCGCGCGCCACCGAAGGCATGAACCTGTACGTGCGCAACCTCGGGGGCGCCAGCGCCGGCCAGCGTTTCGCGGTGGTGCGGCCCACCCATGTCTATCGCGAATTCGGCGAGGGCGGCAAGTCCGATGATGTCGGCCACCTGGTCAGCAACAACGTCGACCTGGTGCCCGGTCCGTGGCAGGAGGATTTCCGCAACGACGGCCATTTCGGCCGGGGCAAGGAAATCGCCACCGAGGTCCGCGTGATCGGCACCGCGCAGGTCTTGAAGAATGGCGACCCCGCCACGCTGCTGCTGACCAACGCCAGCATGGAAATCCGCGCCGGCGACCGCCTGATGCCGGTCGACGACACCCCCTACGATTACACCTTCTACCCGCACCCGCCGCGCAATGCGCCGGCCAACGCCTACATCATGGCGCTGTCCAACGGCTACGACGGCATTTCGGTGCAGGGGCCGTTGGACGTGGTGGCACTGAACGTCGGCAGCGCCGATGGCGTCGACAACGGCACCACCTTCGCGATCTACCAGCCCGGCGACACCGTCCCGGATCTGGTGCAGGGGCACACCGACCGCCGCTCGTTCGGGCCCAAGGTGACGTTGCCCGAAGAGTACGTCGGCCACGTGATGGTGTTCCGCACCTTCGACCACATCAGCTATGGCCTCGTGATGGACGGCATCCGTCCGGTGCGGGTGAAGGACACGCTGCGGACGCCGAACTAGGCGAATCATCGGGGTTTTCTTACAAAACGGCGCGGCCTTGGGCCGCGCCGTTTTGCTTGGCGGCGCCCCTACACTGTCTGCATGCAATCCGAAGAGCTGCGCGCCTGGCTGACCTTGCTGCGCGCCCCCGGCGTGGGCGCCGGCGGCTTGCAGGTCCTGCTGCGCGAGGCGGGTTCGGCGCGCGCCGCCTGCGCGGATATCCGGAAGTTCCGCCGCCAGGCAGGGCCGGGGCAAGTCGTCCTGGAGCAAGCCGCGCTGGACTGGATCGAGCATCCCGATCGCGCCCGCCTCGATGCCGACATGGCGTGGCTGGCCGAACCCGGCCACCGCCTGCTGTGCTGCGGCGAACCCGACTTCCCGCCGCAACTGGAAAACATCGCCGCGCCGCCTGCCGCGTTGTTCGTGGCGGGCGATCCGGCAGTCCTGTTGATGCCGCAGGTGGCGATCGTGGGTGCGCGCAGCGCCAGTGCCCAGGGCCTTGCGACGGCGCGCGATTTCGCGCGTACCTTCGGCCGCGCCGGACTCGTCGTCACCAGCGGCATGGCCGACGGCATCGACGGCGCGGCGCACGCCGGTGCGCTGGAAGCCGGCGCCGCGACGATCGCGGTGGTGGGCACGGGGCCGGATCTGGTTTATCCACGCAAGCATCGCGAATTGGCGGCCAGGATCACCCGGCATGGGGCCATCGCCAGTGAGTATCCGCCCGGCACCGAAGCCCGGCCCCATCACTTTCCGCGCCGCAACCGGCTGATCGCCGGGCTGGCGCTGGGAACCCTGGTGGTCGAGGCGGGTCTGCAGTCCGGATCGTTGATCACCGCAAGGTTGGCCGCCGAAGCCGGCCGCGAAGTGTTCGCGCTGCCGGGTTCCATCCACAACCCGCTGGCCAGGGGTTGCCACCGGCTGATCCGGGACGGCGCGCGGCTGGTCGAGACCGCTGCCGAAGTGGTCGAGGCGCTGGCGCCGGGTGCACGGGCGCTGGGCGCCGACCTCAGGGCGCGGCTGGACGGCGGGGATGCACCGGCCGCGGCCGTCGATGGAGCCCACGACCGGGCGCAGGACCCTGATTACAAAGCACTTCTCGGCGCGCTTGGCGATGCGCCCGCGGCGCTGGACGAGCTGGTCGAGCGCACCGGCCTCGGCCCTGCGGCGATCTCGTCGATGCTGTTGTTGCTGGAGCTGGAGGGCAGCGTGGCGTCGGCGGGAAATGGGCGCTGGCAGCGACTTTTCGCTTCCGGCGCTTGACACCACTACCCTGCGCGTGTGTTGACTATATATAGGGGGCGGACCCAAGCCGCCCATGGATTGCGTTCAAAAAAATGGCCAAAAACCTCCTCATCGTCGAATCGCCCGCCAAGGCCAAGACGATCAACAAATACCTCGGCGACGACTTCAAGGTGCTGGCGTCCTACGGGCACGTCCGCGACCTCGTGCCCAAGGAAGGCGCGGTCGACCCCGACCACGACTTCCGGATGGACTACGCGCTGATCGACAAGAACGTCAAGCACGTCGATGACATCGCCAAGGCCGCCAAGGCCGCCGAGTCGATCTACCTCGCCACCGACCTTGATCGCGAGGGCGAGGCGATCAGCTGGCACATCAGCGAGATCCTGAAGGAGCGGGGCCTGCTGAAGGACAAGCACACCCACCGCGTGGTGTTCAGCGAAATCACCCCGCGCGCGATCAAGGAAGCCGTGGCGCACCCGCGCAAGCTGTCGCACGACATGGTCGATGCCCAGCAAGCCCGCCGCGCGCTCGATTACCTGGTCGGCTTCAACCTGTCGCCGGTGCTGTGGCGCAAGGTCCAGCGCGGACTGTCGGCCGGGCGCGTGCAATCGCCCGCGCTGCGGATGATCGTCGAGCGCGAGGAGGAAATCGAAGCCTTCAAGCCGCGCGAGTACTGGACGGTCGAGGCCAGGCTCGCGCACGGGGACGGCGAGTTCAACGCGCGGCTGGTCAGGCTCCACGGCAAGAAGTTCGAGCAGTTCGACCTCACCAATGCCAACGATGCCCACGCCGCGCGCGATGCGTTGTTGAAAGCCGCGGGCGGCCAACTCGTCGTGGGCGACATCCAGTCGAAGCAGCGCCAGCGGCGTCCGGCCGCGCCATTCACCACCTCCACCCTGCAGCAGGAAGCCGCGCGCAAGCTCGGCATGGCGACCTCGCGCACCATGCGCATTGCGCAGGGCCTGTACGAGGGCGTGTCGCTGGGCGGCGAGGGCAACGTCGGGCTGATCACCTACATGCGTACCGACTCCACGCACCTGTCGGGTGAGGCGATCGGCGAATTGCGCCAGGCCATCGAGCGCGAGTTCGGCAAGCAGGGCCTGCCCGAGCACGCGATGGTCTACAAGACCAAGTCCAAGAACGCGCAGGAAGCGCACGAGGCCATCCGACCGACGTCCGCGTTGCGCACCCCCAAATCGGTGGCGGCGTATCTCACGCCCGACCAGTTGAAACTGTACGAACTGGTCTGGAAACGCGCGGTCGCCTGCCAGATGAAACCGGCGACGCTCAACACGGTATCCGTCGAGTTTCCGTGTGGCGGCGACGCGGGTTTTCGCGCCACCGGCACCACCGTGGTCGACCCGGGTTTCCTCGCGGTGTACGAAGAGGGCCGCGATGCGAAATCGGACGACGACGAGGAAGCGCGCAAGCTGCCTGCGCTGGCGAAGGGCGAAGCGGTGCCGTTGACCGACATCGCCACCGACCAGCACTTCACCGAACCGCCGCCGCGTTATTCCGAAGCCTCGCTGGTGAAGGCGCTCGAAGAATTCGGCATCGGCCGTCCCTCGACGTATGCCAGCATCATCCAGACGCTGCTGTCGCGCGAGTACGTGATCCTGGATTCGCGTCGCTTCAAGCCGACCGACGTGGGCCGCGCGGTGGCGAAGTTCCTCACCGCGCATTTCACGCAGTACGTCGATTACGACTTCACCGCGAGGCTCGAGGACGAACTCGACGCGGTCAGCCGCGGCGAGGAGGAATGGCGCCCGCTGATGGCGGGGTTCTGGAAACCGTTCAAGGCGCTGGTCGACGACAAGATGGAAACCGTCGATCGTTCGGAGGCGACCGGCGCGCGCCTCCTGGGCGACGATCCGAAAACCGGCAAGCCGGTGTCGGTGCGGCTCGGCCGCTACGGGCCGTACGCCGCGTTGGGCGACAAGGACAAGGACGATGAAAAACTGAAATTCGCGTCGCTGTTGCCCGGCCAGAGCATGCACACCATCACGCTGGAAGAGGCGCTGGAACTCTTCAAGCTGCCGCGCCATCTCGGCGCGGATGCCGATGGCGAGGACATTTCCGCGGGCATGGGGCGTTTCGGCCCGTTCGTGAAAAAGGGCACGATGTACGCCTCGATCAAGGGCGACGAGAGTGCCTACACCATCACGCTGGAACGCGCGAAGGAGCTGATCCGCGAGAAGCAGGAATTGATCGCCAACCGCGTCATCACCGATTTCGGCGACGGTATCCAGGTATTGAACGGGCGCTATGGCCCGTACATCACCGACGGCGAGAAGAACGCGAAGATCCCGAAGGATCGCGAACCCAAATCGCTGACGCACGACGAGTGCAAGGCGTTGATCGAGGCCGCCCCGGTGCGGCGCGGGCGTGGCGCGTTCAAGAAGGCGGCGGTGAAGAAATCCGCTCCGAAGAAGGCCGCTCCGAAGCAAGCCGTCGCGGAAAAAGCCGTGCCGAAGAAAGCCGCGGCGAAGCAAGTCGCGACCAGGAAAAGGGCCGCAAGAAAAACCGCGACCAGGAAAGCGGCCGCGAAGAAAACCGCGTCGAAAAAAGCGGTGCGCGTGGAATCCTCCACGGCGGTCGATGCGGAAACGCCGCCTTTCGACCTCTGAGCCATGCGTGTCTTTGCTGCCGGTGAAATCGACGAAGCTGCCGCGCTGCTGCACGCGGGTGGCGTGTTGGCGTATCCGACCGAAGGCGTCTACGGACTCGGCTGCGACCCGGACAACCACGCGGCTTTCGAAAAAATCTTCGCGCTCAAGCGGCGCCCGCCCGAGCAGGGCGTGCTGTTGATCGCCGCCGATTTCGGGCAAATCCGGCCATGGCTGGGCGACGTTTCCGAAGCCGCGTTGGCGCGCGCGCGCGCGGCCTGGCCCGGCGCGCATACCTTCATCTTCCCGCGCTCGCCACGGGTGCCGGAATGGGTCGCCGGCGGGCACGCCGGCATCGCCCTGCGCGTGACCGCGCACGGCCCGTCGGCCGCGTTGTGCCGTGCGTTCGGCGGACCCATCGTGTCCACCAGCGCCAACCGTCATGGCGAACCGCCGGCGCGCAGCGCGGCGGACATCCGCGCCATCTTCGGCGACGAGCCGGACGGCGTGCTGGATGCCCCTCTGGGCGGATTGGATCGCCCGACGCCGATCACGGATGCCGTGAGCGGCGCTATCATCCGCGCCTAGGGACCGGGGAGTTTCGGTGTCGAGCGTATACGAACCACAGCGAGGCGCGGTGGCGGGGCCATGGTGGCCGCTGCTCGCCGATGCGTCGCCGCAGCGCGTGGTGGTCTGGCGGGACGGCCAGGCCGTGCACGCCACGTCTTTCCTCGCCGACGTCGAGTCGCTGGCCGCGCGCCTGCCGGTCGCGCAGGCGGCGGTGAACCTGTGCGAAGACCGTTACGCGTTCCTGGTCGCGTTTGCCGCGTTGCTGGTGCGCGGCCAGATCAACCTGCTGCCGCCCTCGCGCGCCGCGCACGCGATCGATGCGGCGTTGCGCGCCCATCCCGACAGTTACACCCTGGGCGACGCACCGCTTTACCCCGAGCCGCCCGACTTCCTGCATTTCGTGCCGGATGGTCGCGGCCACCCGGTCGCGCCGATGCTGGTCGCGGGCAACGCGACGGCCGCGATCGGTTACACCTCGGGGTCCACCGGCGTGCCGCGCGCCAATCCCAAGTGCTGGGAACGGCTTGCGGTTTCCAGCGGCCACAACGATGCGCTGCTGCGCGCGCTGGCGGGCGGCGACTACCACGTGGTCGCGACGGTACCGCCTCAGCACATGTACGGCCTGGAATTCTCGGTGCTGCTGCCGCTGTTCGGGCATGCGTCGGTGTGCGCGGGCAAGCCGTTCTTTGCGGCCGATATCGCGGCTTCGCTGCAGCAACTGCCCGAACCGCGGATCCTCGTGACTACCCCGGTGCATTTGCGCGCACTGCTGGATTCCGGACACCCGCTGCCGCGGTTGTCGGGCATCGTTTCCGCCACCGCGCCGCTTTCGCGCGAGCTCGCGCACGACGCCGAGGCCCGCTTCGGCGCACCGGTGCAGGAAGTGTTCGGTTCCACCGAGACATGCGTGATCGCGCACCGCCGCACCGCGCACGAGGACGCCTGGACGCCGTATCCGGGCATCTCGTTGCATCCGCAACCGGATGGCACCCGCATCGAAGCCCCGCAGCTGTTGCAGCCGGTGGTGCTTGCCGACGTCGTGGAGTTGCCGGGCGATGGGCGCTTCCGCCTGTGCGGCCGCAATACCGACCTGCTGGAGATCGCCGGCAAGCGCGCCTCGCTGGGTGACCTGACGCACAAGTTGCTGGCGGTGCCGGGCGTGCGCGACGGCGTGGTGTTCCAGGTCGATGACGTCGACAACATGGGCGTGCGCCGCATCGCTGCGCTGGCGGTGGCGCCCGGACTCGACGCACGCACGATCCTCGACGCGCTGCGTGCCGACATCGATCAGGTGTTCCTGCCGCGCCCGTTGAAACTCGTCGACGCACTGCCGCGCAGCGAAACCGGCAAGCTGCCGCGCGTCGCCTTGCTGGCCGCGTTGAACCGCTAGAATGCGCGGCCTGTCCGCAGCGCAGTGGGTGGCATGAAAATCCTGGTGATCGGCTCCGGCGGCCGCGAGCACGCCCTGGCCTGGAAACTCGCGCAGTCGCCGCGCGTCGCCGAAGTCATCGTCGCACCCGGCAATGCCGGTACCGCGCGCGAACCCGGCATGCGCAACGCGGATGTTTCCGCGGCCGACCTGGATGGATTGCTGACGCTTGCGCGCAGCGAAGGAGTTGCGTTCACCGTGGTCGGTCCAGAAGCGCCGCTGGTCGCGGGCGTGGTGGACCGGTTCCGGGCAGCGGGGCTGCGCATCTTCGGGCCGACCGCGGCGGCGGCCCAGCTCGAAGGTTCCAAGTCCTTCACCAAGGATTTCCTCGCGCGCCACCGGATTCCGACCGCGCATTACGCGGTGTTCGGCGCGTTGCAGCCCGCGCTCGAATACGTGCGTGCACATGCCGATGAAAGCGGGGGTGCGCCCATCGTGATCAAGGCCGATGGCCTTGCCGCCGGCAAGGGCGTGGTGGTGGCGATGACGCTGGCCGATGCCGAACACGCACTCGCCGACATGCTGGGCGCGCATGCCTTCGGCGAGGCCGGCGCGCGCGTGGTGATCGAAGAGTTCCTCGACGGCGAGGAAGCCAGCTACATCGTGATGGCCGATGGCGCGCACGCATTGCCGATGGCGTCCAGCCAGGACCACAAGCGCGTGGGCGACGGCGACACCGGCCCCAATACCGGCGGCATGGGCGCGTATTCACCGGCGCCGGTGGTGACGCCGGAAGTCGAACGCCGCATCCGCGCGGAAGTCATCGAGCCCACCCTGCGCGGCATGGCCGCCGAGGGCGCGCCGTTCACCGGATTCCTCTACGCCGGTTTGATGATCGACAAGACCGGCGCGCCGAAGGTGATCGAATTCAACGTGCGCTTCGGCGATCCCGAAACGCAACCGATCATGCAACGTCTGCGATCCGACTTCGTCCATCTGATCGAAGCCGGGCTGGACGGAAAGCTCGACCGCGTCGAAGCCGAATGGGACCCGCGTCCGTCGCTGGGCGTGGTGATCGCGGCGCAGGGGTATCCCGCCAGCCCGAAAAAGGGTGACGTGATCACGGGACTCGACGTGGATTTCGGGGGCGACACGAAGGTATTCCACGCGGGCACCACGCTGGATGCGGATGGCGGCATCGTCACCGCCGGCGGACGCGTGTTGTGCGTGTGCGCGCTGGGCGATGATCTGTCGCAGGCCCGCGATCGCGCGTACGCGGCGGTCGATCGCATCCATTTCGATGGCGCGTTTTACCGCCGCGACATCGGGCATCGCGCGCTGGCGCATCGTAGGGTGGGCTGAGCCCTTCGACAGGCTCAGGACAGGCTCGCGAAGCCCAACGTCGTGATCCAAGCCCGCGTTGGGCTTCCACCGGATGAAGCCCGGCGTCAGCCCAACCTGCGATGCTGACGTGCGCGCCTGTGGCTTGATAGGCTTGGGCGCCACGAGGGGGCCGCATGAACCAATTCCGTTTGCTGGGCAAACGCCGCTTCGCGCCGTTCTTCGCGGTGCAGGCGCTGGCCGCGTTCAACGACAACGCGTTCCGCAACGCGACGATCGTGCTGGTCGGGTTCCAGTTGGGGCTGTCGACCGGGACGATCGGGATGTATTCCAACCTCGCGCCGGCGTTGTTCATCCTGCCGTTCTTCCTGTTTTCCGCGAGCGCCGGGCAGCTGGCGGAAAAGTACGAGAAGCACACGCTGATCCGCTGGGTGAAGGTGTTCGAGATCGCGGCGATGTGCATCGCCGCGTGGGGTTTCCACGCGAAGAGTCCGCCGCTGCTGTTCGTGGTGCTGTTCCTGATGGGCCTGCACTCGACGGTGTTCGGGCCGATCAAGTACGCGATCCTGCCGCAGGTGCTCGAGCGCGACGAGCTGGTGGGCGGCAATGGCCTGGTCGAAACCGGCACGTCGATCGCGATCCTGGTCGGCATGATCGCCGGTGGTGCGGCGATGGCTTCGCATTTCGGCTGGATGGCTGCCGCCGCGCTGGTGATCGGCGTTGCGGTGCTGGGACTCATCGCCAGCCTCGCGATCCCGCGGGTTCCCGCTGCGGCGCCGGGTTTGAAATTCAACTGGAACTTCATCGTCGAAAGCGGTCGCGTGCTGAAGCTCGCCGCCAGGCAGCGCGCGGTCTTCAATTCGATCCTCGGGATCTCATGGTTCTGGTTCTTCGGTGGCGTGGTGACCGCGCAACTGCCGAACTACACGCGGCTGTACCTCGGCGGTGGTGCCAGCGTCGAAATCTTGGTGCTGGCGTTGTTCTCGATCGGGGTCGGCATCGGCTCGCTGTTGTGCGAACGCCTGTCCGGGCACAAGGTCGAGATCGGGCTGGTGCCGCTGGGCGCACTCGGGATGACCGTGTTCGGCATCCTGCTGTTCTTCGCTCGCCACACGCCGCCGGGCTACAGCGAAATCGACTGGCTGGCCTTCCTGCACGCGCCGGGGAACGGGTGGATCGCGCTGGACATGGCGTTGCTGGGCGTGTTCGCGGGTTTCTTCATCGTGCCGCTGTTCGCGCTGGTGCAAAGCCGCACGCCGCAGGGCGAGCTGTCGCGCGTGATCGCGGGCAACAACATCATCAACGCGATTTTCCTGGTGGCGGCGGCGCTGTTCGGCATCGGCTTGCTGGCGGCCGGGCTCACCATTCCGCAGTTGTTCCTGGTGACTGCGCTTCTGAACGCCGCAGTGACCTTGTGGATCTTCCTGCTGGTACCCGAATTCCTGGTGCGGTTCGTGGATTGGCTGCTGATCAACGTGCTGTACCGCGTGCGGGTGGCCGGTCTCGAGCGCGTGCCTGACGAGGGTCCGGCGCTGCTGGTGTGCAACCATGTCAGCTTCATGGACGCGCTGATCATCATGGGCAGCGTGCGGCGGCCGGTGCGCTTCGTGATGTACTACAAGATCTTCAAGGTGCCGGTGTTGAGTTTCGTGTTCCACGCGGCCAAGGCCATTCCGATCGCGGGCGGCAAGGAGAATCCGAAACTGCTGGCGCGTGCGTTCGACGCCATCGACGCGGCACTGGCCGAAGGCGAACTGGTGTGCGTGTTTCCCGAGGGCGGCCTGTCGCTGGATGGCGAGATCGCCACTTTCCGTCCCGGCGTCGAGAAGATCCTCGCGCGGCGGCCGGTACCGGTGATCCCGATGGCGTTGCGCGGATTGTGGGCCAGCATGTGGAGCCGGCGCGATTCCAGGCTCGGACGCGCGCGCCTGCCGCGGCGTTTCCGCGCGCGCATCGAACTCGCGATCGGGGCACCCATGCAGGGAGCCTCGAACAGCGCCGCGCAGATGGAAGCCGCGGTGCGCGAACTGCGCGGCGTCGAGGCATGAAAAAGGGCTGCGGCAAAAACCGCAGCCCGTTGTGCACACCAGCGAAAGCATTACCGGCGACTGATGGTGAACGCGCCGACGTCGACGCCCAAGTCGATGCCTTCGCCGTGGCCGGCGAGGGCCAGCGACACGGTGCCCTTGGTCAGCACCTGCGCTTCGGCGGATTTGACCACGCCCGCATGTGCGCCGCCTTGCGCGTAACGGCCCAGCACGTCGTTGATGGCATGTACGTCGGTGAACTTGCCCTTGCCGTTGTCGATGTGCCATTTGCCGGCGGTCAAGCCGCCGCCCTTGATGCTGATTTTCACCGGCATCGATTGGCCGTTTTCGCAAGTCACACGCCCCGTGCCGTCGGCATGCTTGTAAAGCAACGACCAGCCGGTGAGCGAGAAGGTGAGCTTGCAGTCGAGATCGGGGGCGCCGCGCCCGGCTTCGTTCGACGGGTGGCCGGCTGGCGCAGGCGAAGCCGCATGTCCGGCCATGGCCGCGGCAGCCAGCAGGGAGGCAATGATCAGGGGAAACTTCTTCATGGGGTTCTCCTTCCGCGTGGAAAGCGCATCCAGTTTCCGGGGTGAAACTGAACGCGGAAGAACGGCCGGTGGACCAGGTTCAGCAACCCGAGTCGCGGCCGAACGCGTCGCGCTGAGCGGGCCTGGCGCGCCCGCGCAGCGCCTGCCCTGTGCAAGAACGGGTCAAGGCGGTGGCATCCGGCGATCGATGCGATACTTGTGTGGATCGAACCGCGAATGTTCCACCCATGCCCGCTTCCTTGTTGCGCATTGCCACCCGCAAGAGCCCGCTGGCCTTGTGGCAGGCCGAACACGTTGCAGGACGCTTGCGCGAAACCCACGCGCGACTCGCGGTGGAATTGCTGCCGCTGTCGACGCGCGGCGACGAAGTGCTGGATCGCTCGCTCGCCGCGATCGGCGGCAAGGGCCTGTTCCTGAAGGAACTGGAAATCGCGCTGGCGGATGGCCGCGCCGACCTGGCGGTGCATTCGCTCAAGGACGTGCCCGCGCATCTCGACCCGCAATTCGAGTTGGCCGCGATCCTCGCGCGCGCCGATTGCGCGGATGCGTTCGTCAGCAACGATTGCGCGTCGCTGGATGCGCTGCCGCGGGGTGCGCGGGTCGGCACCTCGTCGCTGCGGCGCGCCGCGCAATTGCGCGCACGTCGTCCCGACCTGGAAGTTGCCGACCTGCGCGGCAACGTCGGCACGCGGCTCGCCAAGCTGGATCGTGGTGACTACGCGGCGATCATCCTTGCGGTCGCGGGCCTGCAGCGGATGGGCTTCGACGCGCGCATCCGTTCGCGGCTCGCGCCGCCGGAATGGTTGCCGGCGCCGGGGCAGGCCGCGATCGCGGTCGAAACACGCAGTGGGGATGCACGGGTGATCGAGCGGGTGAAGGCGCTGGACGATGCCGCGACACGGTGCAATGTCGCCGCCGAGCGCGCGCTCAACGCGGAACTCGGCGGCGATTGCACGATGCCCTTGGGCGCGTGGTGCGAGACGCGTGCGAACGGCACGCTGCGCCTGCACGGCTTGCTCGGCGATGCCCATGACGGTCGCCTGCTTCGCGCCGAAGCCGACGGCGACGCCCCGGCCGCGCTGGGTCGTGAAGTCGCGCGGTTGTTGCGCGAGGGTGGCGCGGATGCGCTGCTGGCCGAACGTGCCTGACCTTTGTCGGTGTGCGTGGCGAGAGCGGGTTCCGGGTTCCGGCGTCGCCGGCCCCGGAATGACGAGACGTTGGATAGCCTTTCCCGAGTCCCGAAAAAACTACTTCGATCCGCCGAAGCTGTACACCAGGTTGGTGGTGAACAGGCTGTCGAGGTGCTTGGTGCCGGGCACGATGTTGGAGTTGTAACGGTTCTCGTAGGCGACCTTCAGCGCCAGCGTCCTGGTCATCGCCACCGCGACGCCGATGTCGTTCTGGTAGTACTTGTTCTCGCTGCCGACTTCGGCCAGGAAGGTCTCCTGCAGGCTGGCGCTGTCGGTGAGCGCGAGCTTGTAGTTGACGAGCCCGCGGCCGATCGCTTCGTCCTGCACCGGCGGCTTGACCACCGCGCTGGTGGGCGGCGTGACGCTGGTATCGACCACGATGTAGGTCTGCGGCTGGTAGCGCTTGTAACCGGGGCCGGCTTCGAACGACAGTTCGCTGCGGACATTCTTGAACAGGATGTAGCCGAAGCCGATCGAGGCAACCTGCTGCCAGCGGTTCGGCGCGAAGTCGTCGTGGTCGTAACGCGCCGCGCCGATCAGGTAGGAACGCGGGTTGAACTTGTAGCCGACCGATCCGCCCACGTCGAAATGGTTGGCGGTGGTTTGGTAGGTGTTGGTCGTGCCGACCACCGTGCCGTTCTCCACGACCGGGGTCTTGACGTTGCTCTTGGCGCGGTTGGCATCGAGGAAGAACGCGTCCTTCCAGGTGTCGTCCTCGTAGCCGAGCTTGAACTTGGCGTCCACGTTCAGCGATTTGGTGTTGCCGGTGGCATTGGCGAGGCCGAGTTCGCCGCTGCCGCTCCAGCCCGAAGTGGAGGCGGCGGGCGTGTCCGCCAACGCCAGGACCGGCAGGCAGAGGATCGATGTCGCCGCGAGCGCGACGATGCGAGAGGGTTTCATGCACAACTCCTTGATGCGTACGACAAAACACCGCAAGGCTGGGCCCTGCGCGCTGAATGGGTGTTAAATTTCTGTGATGAAAGACTAGGGTTTCGCGGCCGGGCTTTCAACCCCGGAACCGGGGAAAGTACGCCGCCACCGCGTGGCGCGCCTCGGCGAAGAACAACCAACGCTCCACGAACAGCCCCGCGACGCAGGCGACCGCCACGACCGGGGCGACCCAGGGTGCGTGGACGAGTACCGCAATCGCGATCCCCAGCGCGGGCAGCACGGCAAACAGCGCGAGCGCGCCCTGGCGCAGGCGCGCCGCATGCTTGCGTGCCAGCACGAAAGCCATTTCGCGGGTGAGGTAGCTTTCCTCGGTGACCGGGCCTTCGAAGGCCCGCACCGCGCCCAACGCTTCGAGGCCCGTCGCGTGCCCCGCGGTGTTCGCGGGGAGGGCGTCGATGGCGTGCCAGTAATCGAACTTGATGATCGCCGCGATCACGGCCAACGCCAGCAGCGCCAGCGGAAAGGCCGCGCCGGTCGCGCCCTTCGATGTGAACAGCAACCACGACCACAGCCACAAGCCGCCGGACAGCAACGCGAACATGAAGTACAGCGGCAACACCTGCGGCGCGCGCCAGGCGCGGATGGTCTTGAGCGAGCGATAGATGTTGGCGGTGCACAGGACCGTCGCGAACGCGCACAGCGCCAGCAGCGCCCCCGCCACGCGCAATCCGAAGCCCGCACTCCCGAAGTACGCGTACCAGGCCACGGCCAGCATCGGAAGGTAGGTGAGGAGCGAGGCGATGCCTTCGCGCGACAGCCACGACGAACGCCACTGGCTGAGCGCGCGCCACGCGCGTTCCGGCCTGCCCAGGTGCGAAGTCGACGCGAGCAGTCCCGCCGTCACCAGCACGAACCCGAACGCGAGCGGCACCAGCACGCCGGTACCCGCGTGCGGGTAGGCGCCGATCGCGAGCGCGATGCCGAGCAGGCACCACAGCCCATAACCCATGCCGCTCAATACCGTGAAAAAAATCACCGAGAGCGCGGGCTTCATCGCGACAACGCCTTGTCCAGCCAGCGCAGCAGCGGCGGCAGCTTTCCAGCGTCCAGGGTTTCGGTTGCGGGGGCTGCGGTGGCGCCCGTCGCATTGGATCCATCGCGGCGCGGCCGTGGCGGCAGATAGCGGTTCACCGGCCGGTAGCCGAACTCCGGCATCAGTGCGAAGCCTGCGCGTTCGGCCACCACTTTCGACACCTCGGAATCCGGATCGCCGAGGTCGCCGAACATCCGCGCGCGGGTCGGGCACGCGAGCACGCACGCCGGTTGCCGATCGCGTTCGTCCAGCGTTTCGTTGTAGATGCGGTCCACGCACAGCGTGCACTTCTGCATCGTGCCGCGCTTGGAATCCTTGCGGCTTGAGTCCGATGTGGAAGTTTTCGGGTGCGGCAGCGCGATCTCGCGCGCGCCGTAGGGGCAGGCCCACGCGCACAGCTGGCAGCCGATGCATTTGTCTTCGTCCACCAGCACGATGCCGTCCGCGGCGCGCTTGTAGCTCGCTCCGGTCGGGCACACCGTCACGCAATCCGGCGTTTCGCAATGCAGGCACGAACGCGGGAAGTGCACCATCTGCGGGACCGGCCCGCCCCCTCCCGCGTGCGCTGCGCGCACCTTCTCCTCCCCCGCGTGCGGGGGAGGGTTGGGGTGGGGGGCAATCTCGTAACTATGCACCCGATTGAACCACACGCCGTGCGGTTCAGCGCCATAGGGATCGTCGTCGGCCAGCGGGCCGAAGTCGCCGCCGTCGTTCCATTCCTTGCAGGCGACCGCGCACGCGTGGCAGCCGACGCAGGTGTCGAGGTCGATCACCAACCCGAGCTTTTTCTTCGCCGGCGCGGGCAGGCTGGTCACCGTGACGACCTCAGTTTGGAATTCGACATCCCTGTCTTTTTCCGCGCGCCTCCCGGGCGCGCGTGTAACTTTCTCTTGCGTGGCCAAGAGAAAGTCACCAAAGAGAAGGCCACCCCGCGGACGCGCCCTTCGCGCATCCGTGCGCTGCGGGTTCGCTCGCAGACGCCGGAGTTCGCCGACGGTGCATCCATGCACCCACGGCGAACTGGTCCACATCCTGTGGACCACCCTTCGGGCTGCTCCTGCGTCCGCTCGCCGCGTCCGAGGGGCCCCATTTGGCGCGCTTCCTGCGCGCTGTACGTGTGGGGCGGGCATTCGGCTCCCCTTCGAACGAGGCCATGGATGGCCGGTGGGCGAAGCACAAGCCGCGCCGTCGCATGCCGCCGAGTAGCGCAGTCGGGCGCGCGAGCAAGGCGCGCATGTTCGAGGGCACGGACGCCCGAGTTCGCGCCGGCGCGCGCTCGACGAGCAACGCAGGGAAGTTTCAGCGACACGACGTCGCTGAAACCGGCATGCCCGGCGCAATGGTCTTTGGTGACTTTCTGCCAAAACAGAAAGTCACCCGCTCGCCGCCGAGGCGAGCGGAACACTGCGACGGACGATCGGTCTTGCGGGGTTGTGCAATGGGCATTCGATCCGATCGCCAAGTGCGTCGTCGTTGCCAATTGCGTGCAAATTGGTGACTGCGATGGCAGGACACGTGCGGGGGAGGTCGCGTGCAGATGGGTCACGATGGATCAAAACGGCCAGATCTTCGGGATGAGATACATCGACAACACGCAGAACAACAGGATCAACGGCACGCCCATCTTGGTGAAATCGAGGAAGCGATAGCCGCCAGCGTAGTACACCATCGTGTTGGTCGGATACCCGACCGGCGTCGCGAACGAGGTCGCGGCGGCGAACGCGACCGCCACCACGAACGGCCGCGGATCGGCATGCACGGCGTGCGCGACGCTGACCGCGATGCCGACCATCAGCACCACCGACGGGTTGTGTCCCATCAGTTCGGTGAGCAGCGCGGTGAGCAGGTACACCATCAACAAGGCGGCCAGCGGGCCGTGGTTGCCGACGACGTCGAGTGCGCCCTGCACCACCACGTTGGCGAGGCCGGTGCGTTCGATCGCGATGCCGAGCGGCAGGATCGCGCCGAGCAGGATGATGATCTTCCAGTCCATGCCCTGGTACACGTCCTTGCGCCCGAAGCAGCGCGTCAGCGCCATCGCCGCAACGCCGCAGATCGCGGCGATCGGGATCGGCAGCCAACGCAGCGCGGAAACGATCACCACCGCCGCCATGATCCCGGTCGCGACGAACGCCTTGTAGCGCGGGCGGCGCGCATCGTCGCGCTCGTTCAACACCACGAAACGATCGTCGCGGCGCAGACGGCTCACCGCGTCGGCGGGCAGCAGCATCATCAGCACGTCGCCGGTCTGGAACGCGACGTCGCGGATCTTGTCGCGCAGCAGGTGGCCGCGGCGATGGATGCCGAGCACGGTGGCGCCGTAGCCGGGCAGCAGGTCGAGGTCGCGCAGCGTGCGGTCCTCGGCGGTGCTGGCCGGCGCGACCATGGCTTCGACCAGCACGTTGGCCTTGTCGCCGTCCTCGACGTGGGTGAACTCGGGGTTGATTTCCAGCCCGGCGTGCTTGCGGAACTCCTCCAGCTTGTCCCATTCGCCGCGTACCAGCAGCACGTCGCCGGACGAGAGCTTCTGGGTGCGTGGCGACCACATGTGCTCGTCGCCGCGCAACAGTTCCAGCGGGTACACGCCGCGGTCGCCGAGCTTGGCCTCGGCGATGGTCTGGCCCACCAGCGGCGAATCCGACATCACCTTGAGTTCGGTGACGTATTTGCCGACCTCGGCCGGGCCGGATACCTCGTTGTCGAGGCGCTGGGGCAACAACCAGCGCCCGATCACCATCAGGTAGATGATGCCCGCGATCGCCAGCATCACGCCGAGCGGCGTGAACTCGAAGATCCCGAACGGCGCGAGGCCCTGCTTCTGCGCCAGCGAATCCACCAGCAGGTTGGACGAGGTGCCGATCAATGTGCACACCCCGCCCATTTGCGCCGCGAATGCCATCGGCATCAGCACCCGCGCAGGCGAGGTGCCGGTGCGCTGGCACACCCGCAACGCCAACGGCAGGAAGGTCGCGACCAGCGCGGTGTTCTTGATGAACGCGCCCAGCGGCGCGATCGCCAGCATCATGCCCAGCGACAACAGCCACGGTTTGCGGATCCCGGAGAGCAGGTTGATGATCGGGTCCAGCGCGCCGGAGCGCTCGATGCCCAGCGCCAGCGCGAACATCGCCGCGACCGTCACCGTGGCTTCGTTGCTGAAGCCCGACAAGGCCTGTTCGGGCGAGACGATGCCGAGCGCGGCCAGCAGGCCCAGGGTGATCAGCGCGACCAGGTCGACGCGCACCTTCTCGCTCGCGAACAGCACCATCGCGAACAGGATGATCCCGGCAGTGGCCCAGGCCTGCCAGGTCATGGGCAAGGTTCCGTCGCGAGATGGGACTGCGGCACTTTCATTCTCCCCGAACATCGATCCGGTGCGTCGTCGATGCGACGACCGGTTTCATCCGCTGGCCGATTGTGCCGGCATCGCATGCGCGCGGCCAAGCGTCGCGTTACCGCGCATCAGTGTACGCGGCGGAACCGGCGTCAGGCATCGGCCAGCTCGATCCGGTGCCCCGGCACGCCGGGCTCGGGATCATGCTCCAGCCGCACCCTCAGGTCGAACCACGCGGCCTGGCCCGTCACCGGATCGCCGTTGGCGTAGCGCGTGTCGCCGGCGCGTTCGCCGATCAGGTGGTTGAGCAGGAACCCGTCCACGAACTCCGGCGCGCGGTCACCCAGTTTCCAGGCACCGCGCTTCTTGCCGATCGCGTTCCAGGTCCACACCGTGCCTGGCGCGGTGGCCGCGTGCGCACAAACTTCCACGCGGATGCGACCGCGCGGCGACGCGATCCACGCCCAGTCACCGCTCCGGAGCGCATGCCCGGCCAGCGTACGCGGATGGACGTACAGCACGTTGCGCGCCGCGATCTGCCGCAGCCAGCGATTCTGCGAACCCCATGCGTGGTACATGAACATTGGCCGCTGGGTGATGGCGGAAAGCGGGTAGCTGCCTTTCCCTTCTCCCCCCGGGAGAAGGTGGCGCAAAGCGCCGGATGAGGGTCCGTTGTCATCGAGGCGTTGGTGCGGCGCCGTACCCTCACCCAGCGCGCTGTGCGCGCTTCCCTCTCCCGAGGGGAGAGGGAAATCAGCGTCGCTTCGCGACGAATACCAAAAAGGCACCGGATCGAAATACCGCGCCACCCGCGCGCGCTCCGATTCCGGCGGTTGCACCGCACCATGGCCCTGCGCCGCGAGCCGGAAGTGTTGCAGCGTTTCGCAATACAACTGCATGGTGACCGGTTCGGTGGAACCCGCGAAGCCCATCGACTGCGCCCACTCGAGGTAATCGCGATTGGCCATCCGGTAATACGCGCCGGCTTCCGGGATTTTCGATTCGAAGAAACAGCCGTGTTCGATGTAGCGCTGCAACTGGTCCGGGTTCGGTGCGCCCTTGCCGGCTTGCGAACCGTCCGCGCCGCGCCAGCCTGCAAGCATGCCCACGCCGGGCGCGCGTTCATGCCGCACCATGTAATCGGCATAGCTCCTGTAGGTCGGCGCGCCTTCGGTGTCGGCCATGTTCGGCAAATTCAGGCGTGCACCGAGGTCCAGCAATACATCCTGGAATGACCGCACGTCGCGATCGGGTCGGACCACGGGTTGTCGTATCGCGTCGGCCGCGCCTTCGGCGTCGCTGATCGGACGGTCCAGCAGGCTGATGCAGTCGTAGCGTTCGAGGTAGGTCGTGTCCGGCAGCACCAGGTCGGCGAACGCGACCGTTTCCGAATCGTAGGCATCGACGTAGATGATGTGCGGGATCTTGTAGTTGCCCGCGTCATCGCGCGCGCACAGCAGCTTGCGGGTCGCGGTGGCATCCATCGCCGAGTTCCAGCCCATGTTGGCCATGAACAGGAACAGCGTGTCGATCTTCGAGGGATTCGCATCCACCGCATTGCGGATCACCGATTGCAACAAGCCGTGCGCCGCCAGCGGATATTCCCAACTGAAAGCATGATCGATGCGACGTGGCCGGCCTTCTGCATCGACCAACAGATCGTCGGGCGATTGCGGATAGCCGAGCGGGTTGCCGGTGAGCGTGCCGTCCGGTTTGCGCGCCTTGGCCGGCTTGTTGCCGGGCGGCGCGGGTTTCGGATACGGCGGTTGGTAGCGGAAGCTGCCGGGCGTGTCGATCGCGCCGAGCAGGATCTGCAGCACATGGATCGTGCGGCAGGTGTGAAAGCCGTTGGCGTGTGCGGCGATTCCGCGCATCGCGTGCATCGAGACCGGACGGCCGGGCATGGTGTCGTGATGGCGGCCGTGGGTGTCGGTCCATGCGATCGGCAACTCGATCGCTTCCTCGAACGCCGTGTGCGCGAGTTCGGCGGCGAGCCGGCGGATCGTTGCTGCATCCACGCCGCAGCGTTCGCTGACGTTTTCCGGCGCGTACTCGTCGGCGAGAAATCGTTCGGCAACGATTTGGAAGGCTGGCACCGCCTTGCGGCCGTCGGGCAGCGTGTATTCGCCTGCGATCAATGGCGCGATGTCGGGCTGTGTGGCGTCGACAATCATCGAGCCTGGTTGCTTTTGCTCGTCATTCCGGCGCAGGCCGGAATCCAGTGGTGAAGGCCGCCCGTCACCAGATAAAACCGGGCCCCGGCCTTCGCCGGGGCGACGAGCGGAAGCGCACACCGCGCACAACGGCTTGCCGTCCGCGTCGCGCGCGATCAGTCCATCGTCCGCCGCGCCCGGATCGCGGATCACCAGATGATGCGCGTTGCTGTAGCGCACCAGGTAATCGAAATCCACGCGGTCGTTCTGCAGCAATTCGTGGATCAGCACGCCGGCCAGCAAGCCATCGGTGCCCGGGTTCACCGGGACCCATTCGTCCGCGATCGACGCGTAACCCGTGCGCACCGGATTGATCGCGACGATCTTGGCGCCGCGCGCCTTCATCTTGCCGAGGCCAAGCTTGATCGGGTTCGAATCGTGGTCCTCGGCCACGCCCCACAGCATCAGGTATTTGGTGCGCTCCCAATCGGGCTCGCCGAATTCCCAGAACGAGCCGCCGAAGGTGTACATGCCGGCCGCCGCCATGTTCACCGAACAGAAGCCGCCGTGCGCGGCGTAGTTGATGGTGCCGAACTGCTGCGCCCACCAGCCGGTCAGGGCCTGCGACTGGTCGCGGCCGGTGAAGAACGCGAGTTCATCCGGATTGCGCGCGCGGATGTCGCCCAGCCACTTCGTCGCGAGCTGAAGCGCTTCGTCCCATTCGATCTCGCGGAACTCGCGCGCGCCGCGTTCGCCCGTGCGCAGCAACGGCTTGCGCAAGCGTGCCGGCGAATAGTGCTGCATGATGCCCGACGAACCCTTCGCGCAGATCACGCCGCGGTTGACCGGATGTTCGGGATTGCCGTCGATGTAACGGACGCGGCCGTTCTTCAGGTGCACTCTTATCCCGCAACGGCACGCGCACATGTAGCACGTCGTGGTTTTGATCTCGTCGCCAGTGGGTTCGTTGAGTTTGAGATTCTTGTGGGGCATGAGTGCGCGCGCCTGAAGGTTCCGGCTTTACTGCTATCGAGCCGTCCATGGCGCTGGGCACCGGCCCGGCCATCCTTGGCCGGTCGCTCGCCTGCGCGCGATCTGCCCCCGGCAGATCGCAAGCGCGCCGCCTCGCCCGCAACGGCACGCGCACATGTAGCACGTCGTGGTTTTGATCTCGTCGCCAGTGGGTTCGTTGAGTTTGAGGTTCTTGTGGGGCATGCGTGGTTCCGGTTGTCATTCCGGCGAAGGCCGGAATCCAGCTTCCTGCCTTGACCTGGATCCCGGCCAATCCGTGGCCGGGATGACGAAGAACTCGAAGGTGCGATAACGGATGGTAGCCACCCCGGCGCTTGCCGCCAATCGCGCGGCGCGGCATGCTGGAGTCTGCGGGTGTTGACGGGCCCTTGGCATGCACCAGTACGAACGCGTCCTCAAGTTGCACGGCATCTTCAAGTCGCACCGGCGGCCGGTCGGCGTGCAACGCCTGCGCGAGGAACTGGGCTGCTCGCGCGCCACCTTGTATCGCGACATCGCGTTCCTGCGTGATGCGCTGGGCGCACCGCTGGACAGCGATCCCGAAGGCGCGGGTTTTGCCTATGCCCAGGACGAAGGCGAGCGCTTCGAACTGCCCGGCCTGTGGCTGACCAGCGAGGAACTCTCGGCGTTGATGGCGCTGGAGGCGCTGGTCGCGCGTTCGGATCCGGGCGTGCTGGCCGATGCGCTGGCGCCATTCCGCGCGCGCGTCGAGAAACTGCTCAACGAACACGCCGGCACGCGCAAGCAACCGCTGGAGCGCATCCGCGTGGTGCCATGGGGTTCGCGCAAATTCAACCAGCAGGTGTTTCGCGCGGTGGCCGGTGCGGTGCTGGCGCGCCAGCAGTTGAAGTTCCGCTACCGCGCGCGCACCACCGGCGCCGACAGCGTGCGCCACGTGTCGCCGCAGCGGCTCACGCACTACCGCGACAACTGGTACCTGGATGCATGGGACCACGATCGCGAGGCGCTGCGCAGTTTCGCGGTGGATCGCATCGGTGAACCCGAGGCGCTCGACAAGCCCGCCGTCGACCGCAATGAGAAGGAATTGAACGACACCCTGGCGTCGAGCTACGGCATCTTCGCGGGCGCGCCCAAGGCCTGGGCGACGATCCGGTTTTCCGCGCGCGCCGCGCGCTGGGTCGCCGACGAGCATTGGCATTCGCTGCAGGAAGGCCGCTGGCTCGACGACGGCCGCTACGAATTGAAGGTGCCGTATTCGCAATCGCGCGAGCTGGTGATGGACATCCTGCGCTACGGGCCGGATGCGCAGGTGGTGTCGCCGCAATCGCTGCGCGAGGAAATCCGCATCATGCACAAGCTCGCGCTGGACGAGTACGACCACGCCAAGCCGTGAACGACCGTCGCGAACTCGTGGTGCAGCCGCACGCCCAGCCCACCGTTGCGCTGGCGCTGGGCACCGGCGGCGCGCGCGGGCTGGCGCACATCGGCGCGATCGAGGCTGTCGCGGCCGCGGGCTACCGCATCACCGCGGTCTCCGGCAGCTCGATGGGCGCGTTGATCGGCGGTATCCACGCGGCCGGCAAGCTCGACGTCTATCGTGACTGGGTGTGCGCGCTGCAGAAGATGGATGTGCTGAAACTGGTGGACTGGACGCTGTCCGGCGCCGGGCTCATCAAGGGCGATCGCATCATCGGCGTGCTGCGCGAACTGATCGGGCCCGTGAACATCGAGGACTTGCCGATCCCGTTCACCGCGGTCGCGACCGACCTCGACCGCGAACGCGAGATATGGCTGACACGCGGCCCGTTGTTCGATGCGATCCGCGCCTCCATCGCGATCCCGACCATCTTCCGCCCGCATCCCGTGCACGGACATCGCCTCGTCGATGGCGGACTGATGAATCCGCTGCCGCTGACGCCGCTGCTGCAATCGCCCAGCGACTACACCGTCGCGGTCAACGTCAACGGTTCGCCCGAAACCCTGGCCGCCTCGCGCGCGCCCGCGAAGCAGCCCGCACGCACCGGATTGCGCAGCCGCGTCGCGGCGTTCGTCAAACGCACCATCGGCAACCACGACGACAAGGAAACCGAGCCCGGCTGGATGGACACGCTCACCCAATCGCTGGACCTGATGCAGCAGAACCTCACCGGCTTCCGGCTCGCCGCGGACCGTCCCGACCTCGTGATCGAAATCCCGCGCAACGCCAGTGCGGTGTACGAGTTCTACCGCGCGTCGGAGTTGATCGAACTCGGGCGCGAGCGCGCCGAGCGCGCGCTGGCGGCGTGGCAGCCGCAGAGTCGCGGTTGACCCTTGTTCGTCATCCCGGCGCAGGCCGGGATCCAGCTCTTTCCCTCTCCCGACGGGGTGAGAGGCGGCGCTTGCGAACTGCCAGTGGCGGTTCGCGCCGACTCGAACGCCCGAGGCAGGACGCCGAGGGCCGGGTTGCTTGGCGAGCACCGGACGCGCGAGCCTAGCAACGGTGGCGCGTAGCGCCGGGTGAGGGTACGGTCCCTCGCGTGATGCCGCACGACATCCCTGTCTTTTTCCGCGCCGTCCCACGGCGCGGGCTACTTTCTGTTTCGGCAGAAAGTAGCCAAAGACCATTGCGCCTGTGGCGGAGGGTTCGGCAACATCGTGTTGCCTCACCTTCCCTGCGATGCTCGCCGAACGGCAGCCGCGCCGAACTCGCACATCCCTGTGCTCAAACATGCGGCGCTTGCTCTGCCGTTCGGCTGCGCTTCTCGGCACCGCCAACGGCGCGAGGAAAGCTCGCTTCGTTGCCGGCCATCCATGGCCTGCTCCTATGGATTTACGTCAGACTTTGGTGGCTCGGTTGTGGCCGTCTCTGATTCATACTTTGCCAAGAACTCGTATAGAGCATCAACGAGCGGTTTATCTCCAAACGCTTTTGCTACCATGGTTGCAGCCATAAGGCCACGATAGATGTAATTTTCAAAAGCATTTTCGCAATCATCGATACGTGACGTCCCAACCATCCCCTGAACATGAAAGTGTGGGGGATCGCCGCCGTACATTTCCATGATGTTTGCGGATTGTGCATGGACATAGCCGGAATACACGGTGCTCAAGCTCTCCTCCGCATCAAGCGCTTGAGAGATGTTTACCCCCTGACCGAGGGTGCGTACGGTGTGGGCTCGAATCTTTTTCCGTGGAAGCAGGTCAGGCTTTGGAATTTGCAATGAGCCTTCTGGGCGTGAAAGGACGGTGTCGGCGTAGAACGCTAAGAGGTATCGTTTGTGCTTCGCTGTGCTAGTGCCACTCGTGACTGCACTGGCCAGGAATAAAATGTCTTCCTGAATTTCGTCGAGCGTTCGGAAGATCACGCCGACTTCTTGGGCGTATCCGGTGTCGAGGAGCACTGCCGCAGCGTTTAAGCCACTTATGTGACGGGCCAGCTTCTGTATGAGTGCTTCGTGAATACCTTTGGTGGCGTAGCGAAAAACAAAAGAATCCTTGTATGGAACACGCTGTGGTGGAGCGATGGCCGCCTCCATCCTTCGCATGGAGCTCGTCATTACCGTCAAGGCTTCGGTTCGCAGTTGATGCATGCTTTGGAGCCCGATCGTGGTTGCGTTCCAAACGTGTGACGGTGCGACCCTATCACTGCTCGGGTTCTAGATGTGGCTAAACGCAGGCCATGGATGGCCGGCAGCGAAGCTAGAAACGCGCCGTTGGCGGTGCCGCAGCCGCGCAGGCGATCGCGCGAGCAAGGCGCGCATGTTTGAGCGCAGGGATGTGCGAGTTCGCGCCGGCGCGCGATCGGCAAGCGGCAAGGGAAGGTGAGGCAACACGACGTTGCCGAACCCACCGCCACGGGCGCAGTGGTCTTTGGCCACTTTCTGCCGAAACAGAAAGTGGCTCGCTCGCCGCAGAGGCGAGCGAAACTTTCGCGAAAGCGCTGCGCGCTCGGCGTAGACAAAATGGATTCCGGGTTCTGGCCTGCGGCCAGCCCCGGAATGACGACGCTTGTTGGGGCGTGGTTTGCGCCAGGAGATAAGTGCTCGCGCGAGTGTGCACCCTCACCCGCCCTTCGGGCACCCTCTCCCGATGGGAGAGGGATTCAAAGCGCAGTCAGATTCGCGTACGCGGCGACCAGCCACTTCGGCCCCGCGTCCGCGAAATTCACCTGGATGCGGGTGTGCGCGCCGGAGCCTTCGGCGGTGACGACGACGCCTTCGCCGAATTTGGCGTGGCGGACGCGCTGGCCGAGTTTGACGGGCAGGCTGTCGTCGAGGTCGGCGTGGCCGCGGGCGCGTTGCAAATGCCCGGACGACGGGTAAACCGGCCGCGAAATCTTGGCGCGCGGGCGTACTTCGGTCAGCAGGTGCGCGGGCAATTCGTCGAGGAAGCGCGACGGGCGCTGCAGGGTTTCGCTGCCGTACTGGCGGCGCGATTCGGCGTAGCACAGCACCAGCCGTTCGCGTGCGCGGGTGATGCCGACGTAGGCGAGGCGGCGTTCCTCTTCCAGGCGCGAAGGATCTTCGACCGAACGCTGGGTCGGGAACAGGCCGTCTTCCAGACCGACCAGGAACACGACGGGAAACTCCAGGCCTTTCGCCGAATGCAGGGTCATCAGTTGCACGCAGTCGGTACCCGCTTCGCCCTGGCCTTCGCCGGCTTCCAGCGCGGCGTGCGCGAGAAAGGCGCTGAGTTCGGACAAGCCGGCTTCGATGTCTTCGGGGGTCATTTCGAAACGGCTGGCGACGTTGACCAGTTCGTCGAGGTTCTCGACCCGCGCCTCGGCATTGCCGCGGCTGTCGCGTTCGTAATAGTCGCGCAAGCCCGATTGGTTGATCGTGCGTTCGATCTGTTCGGCCAGATTGATGTCGTCGGAACCCTTGGCCAAACCATCAACCAGGGTCATGAAGCCGCGCAACGCATTTTTCGCGCGCATGTTCAATTCGCCGCCCGCGAGTTCGGCCAGCGCGGCATCCCACAGCGACGTGTCGCCGGCACGTGCGCGGCGGCGCAGTTGATCGACGCTGCGTTCGCCGACGCCGTGCGGGGGCGTCGCCAACGCGCGTTCGAACGAGGCGTCGTCGCCGCGGTTGGTGGCGAGCCGCAGGTAGGCCAAGGCGTCTTTCACTTCCGCGCGTTCGAAGTAGCGCTGCCCTCCATACACGCGGTAGGGAATGTTTTTCTGGTGCAGCTGTTCCTCGAAGTTGCGCGACTGCGCATTGGAGCGGTACAGCACCGCGATGTCGGAGGCGTGTCCGCCGCCGTCGAGGTATTCGCGGATGCGTTCGATCACGAAGCGCGCTTCGTCCTGCTCGTTGTAGGCGGCGTACAGCGCGATCGCCTCGCCCTTGTCGCCGGACGTCCACAATTTCTTGCCGAGCCGCGACGGGTTCTGCACGATCACCGCGTTGGCGGCTTCGAGGATCGTGGACGTGGAGCGGTAATTCTGTTCCAGCCGCAGCGTTTTCGCGTCCGGGAAATCGTGCAGGAACGCGCGCATGTTCTCGACCTTGGCGCCGCGCCAGCCGTAGATCGACTGGTCGTCGTCGCCGACCGCGAACACTTTTCCCGTCTTGCCCGCGAGCAGCCGGATCCACGCGTACTGCAGCGCGTTGGTGTCCTGGAACTCGTCGATCAGCAGGTGCCGCCAACGTTCCTGGTAGTGCGCGCGCAAGGCGTCGTTGTCGCGGATCAGTTCGTGCGCACGCAGCAGCAGTTCGGCGAAGTCGACCAGTCCCGCGCGGCGGCAGGCCTGCTCGTAGGCTTCGTAGATTTTGAGGTAGGTGCGCGCGACCGGGTGGTCGCCCGGCTCGATGCCTTCCGGGCGCTTGCCTTCGTCCTTCCACTGGTTGATCTGCCACATCGCCTGGCGCGGCGGGTATTTCGCTTCGTCGATGCCGAGTCCCGCGACCACGCGCTTCACCAGCCGTTGCTGGTCTTCGCTGTCGAGGATCTGGAAGGTTTCCGGCAATTGCGCTTCCTGCCAGTGCTGGCGCAACAGCCGGTGCGCGAGTCCGTGGAAGGTGCCGACGGTGAGTCCGCGCATCCCGTGCGGCAACAGGTTGGCGAGGCGCGCGCGCATCTCGCCGGCGGCCTTGTTGGTGAAAGTGACCGCGAGGATGGCCCACGGCGGCGCGGCTTCGGCTTCGATCAGCCAGCCGATCCGGTGGGTGAGCACGCGGGTCTTGCCCGAACCTGCGCCGGCCAGCACCAGGTAGTGGCCCGGCGGGGCGGCGACGGCTTCGCGTTGCGCGGTGTTGAGCGAATCCAGCAGGTACGAAACATCCATCGGACCAATTGTAACGTTCACCCGCCTCGCCGACTTGGTGGTATCGTCGCAAGAATCGCTGAATAGCCTGCTGCGCTCGGCAGCTTGCGCGCCGGCGGTGCTCGGAATGCTCGCGTACTCATATGTACGCCCCGCTTCCTGCGCTCCGGCGTCACGCAATTTGGGAGCTCTGTTGCATGGATGGCGTTGTTCGCTCGCGACGGCTATTCAACGATTCCAGCCCACACAAAGGAAGGAGTGTTGCCATGTCGATTCTCGATGCGTTGAAAGGTCTGGCGGGCGGGCAGGGTGCCGGCAGCGGCAATCCCACGCTGGACGTGATCGGTGGGTTGATCCAGAAATCGGGCGGGATCGGCGGCCTGGTTTCGGCGCTGCAGCAGGGCGGCCTGGGTGGCGTGGTCAATTCGTGGGTGGGCAATGGCGCCAACCAGTCGGTGAGCGGCCAGCAACTCGGGCAGGCGCTGCAGGGCACTGCCGCGGGCCAGCACGTCGAGGAGATGGCGCAGAAACTGGGCGTCGATCCATCGCAGGTGCTGGGACAACTCGCGCAACACCTTCCCGACGTGGTGAATCACCTGACGCCGAACGGACAGGTGCCTGCGGGCGGCGGCGGGTTCAACCTGAGCGAATTGTCGGGACTCGCGAGCAAGCTGGGGCTGTAATCGCGTTGTGCGGGAACGCGCGCCTGCACGCCGCGCGTTCCCGTCGTCCGGCTCAGCGCGATTTCTTCAGCACGCCCGCGGCCAACAGGATGCCCCCCACCACGATGCCGGCATAGCCGATCGGCGCCGGCACGGGTTTGTCGACGGTGGTTTTCACTTCGACGTCACCGAACTTGAAGGGGGTTTCGTGGCTGGGATAGCTGAGCTTGCCCAGCGCGATCCACACGCCGAGTGCGATCAACACGATGCCGATGAGGATGGCGGCGTAGCGCATGCGATTCTCCGTTGCCGTGTGGTCCACGAGGCTACGGGAATCCGCTGAACGGCGCCAGAAAAAAGTGTCTCGACAGCGCGGGAGCTCTCGGGGTGGGGCCGAATCTGATGCGGAGCCTGAAAACAAAATGCCCCGCGAAGGCAGGCGGGAGCTCTCGGGGGTTTCGAAGCCGGAAATAATTCGAAGCCGGAAATAAAATGCCCCGAGAGCCAGGGGGGAGCTCTCGGGGCGGGCGATGCCAAACCTGGGGAGGGGTTTGACATCGGGGGTTCGCTCAGGGAGGTGAGTGAACCGGGACGCCGTTGCGTGCGTCCGGAAACTTAGATGGGGTTCGCCGCCGGAAGTTCAAACTGTTTTTTCGAGTGGGTTTAGGCTTCGTTCATGCACTGTTTCATGCATGACTTTCGGCCTACGTTTGGACGGCCAGACGGCCTAATGCGCCTCGTTCCAGTTGGCACCCGCGCCGACTTCGACCAGCAGCGGCACCGTCAGTTCCGCCGCGCCCTGCATACGTATGCGGACACCTTTCGTGACATCGTCGACGGCGTCGGCGCGCACCTCGAACACCAGCTCGTCGTGGACCTGCATCAGCATGTGGGCGTCGTCCTCACGTTTTCCTAACCATTGGTCGATGGCTGCCATCGCACGCTTGATGATGTCGGCCGCGGTGCCCTGCATCGGCGCGTTGATCGCGGCGCGCTCGGCCCCGGCGCGCTGCGCGGCGTTGCGGGAATGGATGTAGTCGAGGTACAGGCGCCGCCCGAACAGGGTCTCTACGTAGCCGTCGCGCTTGGCTCGTTCGCGGGTGGAGTCCATGTAATCCTTCACGCCCGGATAACGCTCGAAGTAGCGCTGCACGTAACCCGCCGCCTCGGCGCGCGGGATGCCGAGGCGCTGGGCAAGGCCGTGCGCGCTCATCCCGTACATCAAGCCGAAGTTGATCATCTTGGCGACGCGGCGCTGCTCGGGGGTCACCTCGCCGGACTCGACCCCGAACACTTCCGCGGCGGTGGCGCGGTGCACGTCTTCGTCGTGCCGGAAGGCGCGGGTCAGGCCCGGATCGCCCGACATGTGCGCCATGATGCGCAGCTCGATCTGCGAATAATCCGCCGCCAGCACCTTCCAGCCCTGCGGGGCGATGAAGGCCTCGCGGATGCGCCGGCCTTCCTCGCTGCGCACCGGGATGTTCTGCAGGTTCGGATCGGTCGACGACACCCGGCCGGTGGCGACCGCGGCCTGGTGGTAACTGGTGTGCACGCGCCCGGTGCGCGGGTTGACCATTTGCGGCAGCTTGTCGGTGTAGGTCGAACGCAGCTTCGCGAATTGGCGGTAGTCGAGGATCAGCCGCGGCAGCTCGTGCTGGTCGGCGATCGCTTCCAGCGCTTCCTCGTTGGTGGACGGTTGGCCGGTCGGCGTCTTCACCTTCACCGGCAACCCCAGTTCGTCGAACAGCAGCGCCTGCAACTGCTTGGGGGAGTCGACGTTGAATTCATGCCCGGCGAGACGCTGCATGTCCTGTTGCAACGCGTGCATGCGCTTGCCGAGTTCGCCGCTCTGTTTTTTCAGCGCGGCGACATCGATCAACACGCCGCGCTGCTCCATCCGCGCCAGCACCGGCACCAATGGCATCTCGATGTCGGTGAACACCTTTTGCAGGGTCGGTTGTTCTTCCAGCTTGGGCCACAGCACACGGTGCAGGCGCAGCGTGATGTCGGCATCCTCGGCGGAGTAGCGGCAGGCGGTGTCGAGGTCGACCTGCGAGAACGGAATCTGTTTGCTGCCCTTGCCGGCGACGTCCTCGTAGTGGAGGGTGTCGTAGTCGAGCCAGCGCTTGGCCAGCGTGTCCATGTCGTGGCGATTCGCGGTGGCGTTCAGCACGTAGGATTCCAGCATCGTGTCGAACGCGATGCCGCGCACCCCGATGGCGTAGTTCGACAGCACGTTGCAGTCGTACTTGGCGTGCTGGCCGAGTTTCGGTCGTTGCGGGTCTTCCAGGATCGGTTTCAGCGCACCCAGCACGGCGTCGAATTCGAGCTGTTTCGGCACGCCGGGATAATCGTGGCCGACCGGGATGTAGCACGCGGCGCCGGGTTCGACCGACAGGGAAACGCCGACCAGTTGCGCCTGCATCGGATCGAGCGAGGTGGTTTCGGTGTCGAAGGCGATCAAGTCGGCCTTGCGCAACCGGACCAGCCACGCGTCGAGTTGTTTCTGCGTGGTGACGAGTTCGTAACGGGTTTCGGGACTCGGGACTCGGGACTCGGGACTCGGGGTTGAGGCTGCGGATTGCGAGGCGCTGTCCCGGCTGGATCCGGCGTTCCGCGATCGTGCCGTATCGATCGAGGAGTCGGCTTGGTCGAGTCCCGAGTCCCGAGTCCCGAGTCCCGAGGCTTCCAGCTCCTTCAACGCCTGCCGGAATTCGTAGCGCGAATACAACCCGCGCAAGGCTTGCGTGTCGCGTTCGCGCAGGGTCAGGTCGCGCGGGCCCTGGTCGAGTTCGACGTCGGTCTTGATGGTGGCGAGCTGGCGCGACAGCGGCAGTTGCGGCAGCGTGTCGCGCAGGTTCTCGCCGAGCTTGCCCTTGACGTCGTCGGCGTGTGCGATGACCGCATCCAGTGAACCGTATTCGTTCAACCACTTCGCCGCGGTCTTGGGGCCGCATTTGGGCACGCCGGGGATGTTGTCGATGGCGTCGCCCATCAGCGCGAGGTAGTCGACGATGCGCTCGGGCGGCACGCCGAACTTCTCGATTACGCCCTCGCGATCCGTGCGCGTGTGGGTCATGGTATTGACCAGCCCGATGCGCGGGCCGACCAGCTGCGCGAAGTCCTTGTCGCCGGTGGAAACCTCGACCTCGATGCCGTCCGCGGCGGCGCGCGTCGCCAGCGTGCCGATCACGTCGTCGGCCTCGACGCCGGGCACGCGCAGGATCGGAAAACCCAGCGCCTCCACGACGGCCAGCATCGGCTCGACCTGCGCGCGCAGGTCGTCCGGCATCGGCGCGCGGTTGGCCTTGTATTCGGGGTACAGCTCGTCGCGGAAGGTGGGTCCCGGCGCATCGATCACGAACGCGGCGTAATCGGGCCTGGCGTTCAGGGTTTCGCGCAGCATGTTGACCACGCCGAACAGCGCGCCGGTCGGCTCGCCCGCGGCGTTGCTGAGCGGCGGCAAGGCGTGGAAGGCGCGATACAGGTAACTCGACCCGTCGATAAGTGTGAGCTTGGGCATGGTTCGATTGTCGCATGCACACCGTGCTCACATGGTGCATGTATGCTGGCGATGCAAACTGTCCGCATCGGGAGGCGTGTCGTGAAAGCATTGTTATGGCTGACGGCGGGCACAATGCTGCTGGGATTGCCGGCAGCGCAGGCGCAACAGGTGCTGGCGCATGCATCCTCCGCGGCACCGCCTGCGGGATCTGCGTTGCCGCCGCCCGGCATCAACGATCCCGGCGAGAAGCCGCAATCGGTGCCACTGCCCAGCACCGGCATCCCGCCGTCGGTGGCGCCCGCGGCGCGGGATGGCGGCCGCGACAGCACCAACGTGACTACGCGCACCGACGCCAACGGCGACACCATCGAGGAATACAGCCGCAACGGCAGCGTCTACATGGTGCGCATCAAGCCCAAGCACGGCGTCACCCAGACCTACATGGTCAACGAACCCGGCAGCAACCGGATGCACGATCCCAAGCTTGGACCGGTATCGCCGGTGTATTACGACATCTACAAGTGGGGCGGTCCGAAGAAACCGGCCGGCAACCAGGAGCCGGCTCAGGCATCCAGTTCCGGATAGCGGCGGAAGATGCCGTCATTGTTGAACGGAATGCGCCGCGTCGAGGCGAGGTAGGACGCGATCCGGGGGCGCGCGCCAATCCGCTCGTGCAGCGCGACGCACAACGGCAGCGACGGTTCCAGCCTGCGCATCGCGCGCGGGAACGCGTAACGCAGGCCTGCGATCACCTGGAACAGCGACAGGTCGGCATGCGTGACGGCGCTGCCGACGAGGCAGCGTTGCCGTCCGCGCGCGTTGTCCGCCAACACCCTTTCGAAGTAGCCGAGGTATTTCGGCAGGCGTTCGCGGCGCAGGGAGGCGCTGCGGCGCTTCGCTTCGTCACGCTGGTCTTCGTAATAAAGCGAGCCCGCGATCGGGTGGTGGCTGTCGTGGATTTCCGCCACCAGGTCGGAGAAGGTCAGTTGCAGCTGGTGGGTCCACAGCCGGCCGGTCTCGTCGCGGGGCGCCAGCCCGAGGCGCGGCCCGAGGAACAGCAGGATGTTCGCGGTTTGCCCGATAAGGCGACGCCCGGCTTTCAGGAACGGCGGTGCGAAGGATGGGTGCCCGACCGGCGGATCGTGCATCCATTGCAACAACGCCGCCTCGCCGCCACCCGATCCTTCCGGCAAGCGCGCGACGTCGACGTAATCGGCGCCCGCATCCTCCAGCGCGAGCCGGACGAATTCACCGCGGCCCTGGACGGTGGGCCAGTAGAACAACTCGTAGCGCATGGCGGCGCGAATCGGAATCAAGAGTCGACAGGCTACAGCGGGTAGGTTGGGCTGAGCAACGCGAAGCCCAACATGATTGGACGCGTTGCGTTGGGCTTCATTGCATTCAGCCCAACCTACCGTGTTGACGTCAGTGACGGAAATGGCGCGTTCCGGTAAACACCATCGCCATGTCGTGCTGGTCGGCGGCGTCGATGACTTCCTGGTCGCGCATGGAGCCGCCGGGCTGGATGATCGCGCGCACGCCGGCGCCCGCGGCGAGGTCGACGTTGTCGCGGAACGGGAAGAACGCGTCCGACGCCATCACGCTGCCTTGCGTCGAAAGCTTCGCCTCGGCGGCCTTCATCGCGGCGATCTTCACGCTGACCACGCGGCTCATCTGGCCGGCGCCGATGCCGACTGTGGCGCCGTCCTTCGCGTACACGATGGCGTTCGACTTCACGAACATCGCGACGTGCCAGGCGAACAGCAGGTCGCGCAGCTGTTCGGCGTCGGGCACGCGGCGGGTCACCACCTTGAGGTCGGACAGCATCAGGGTGTCGATGTCGGAATCCTGCACCAGGATGCCGCCCGCGATGGAACGCAACTGGCGTTGCGCGAGTCCCGGCGCGGCCGGCCACTCGCCGGTGGCGAGCGCGCGCACGTTGGGTTTTTTCCTGAGTTCGGCGAGCGCGGCTTCGTCGAACGACGGCGCGACCAGCACTTCGACGAACTGATTGGCCAGGACGTGCTCGACCAGCGCGCCGTCGATCGGACGGTTCATCGCGATGATGCCGCCGAACGCCGAGGTGGTGTCGCAGGCAAAGGCGCGCTGGTAGGCGTCGATGGAGTCCTTGCCCAGCGCCACGCCGCACGGGTTGGCGTGCTTGACGATCACGCATGCGGGGGCCTTGTCGAAGGCCTTCACGCATTCCAGCGCGGTGTCGGCGTCGACGAGGTTGTTGTAGGACATCTCCTTGCCGGCCAGCACCGTCGCGCCCGCGACCGTGCCGGCGACGGGGCTGCCGTCGAAGTACAACGCCGCCGCCTGGTGCGGGTTTTCGCCGTAGCGCATTTCCTGCGCGCGGCGCAGCGCGAGGTGCAGGGTCGGCGGGTAGGCGTCGCGCGGCTCGCCTTCGGCGCGTGCGGACAACCAGTCCGCGATCATGCCGTCGTAGCGCGCGGTGTGCGCGAACACCTTGGACGCGAAGCGGCGGCGCTGCTCGAACGAGGTGCCGCCGTCGCGGCGCAGGGTTTCGATCAGGCCGGGATAATCCGAGGGATCGCAGACCACGGTCACGCGCTCGTGGTTCTTGGCGCCCGCGCGCAGCATCGCCGGGCCACCGATGTCGACCTGTTCGATGGCTTCCTCGTAGGTCGCGCCCGCATCGGCGATGGTGCGCGCGAACGGGTACAGGTTGACGACGAGCAGGTCGATCGGCGTGATCCCGTGTTCGCGCATCACCGCGTCGTCGGTGCCGCGCCGGCCCAGCAGGCCGCCGTGCACTTTCGGATGCAGGGTCTTGACGCGTCCGTCCATGATCTCGGGGAAGCCGGTGAACTCGTCGACCTCGCGCACCGGCACGCCGGCCTCGCGCAAGCTGCGTGCGCTGCCGCCGGTCGAGACGATCTCGACGCCCAGCGCATGCAGGGCGCGGCCGAAGTCGGCCAATCCGGTCTTGTCCGAGGCGCTCAGCAGCGCGCGGCGTGTGGTGACGATGCCCGATCCGGTCATTGATGGTCCTTGCTGGTCAGCCGAGCCCGAGTTCGCGCAGCTTCTTGCGCAGGGTCGCGCGATGGATGCCCAGGATGCCGGCCGCGCGGCTCTGGTTGCCGTCGCACCACGCCAGCACTTCGCGCAACAGCGGCAGTTCGATTTCACGCAGCATCCGCGCGTACATGCCCTCGCGGCACGGCGTGCCGTTGAGGTCGGCGAGGTAACGCCGCGCGTTCGTCGCCATGCAGTCGCCGAGCGTCTGCGTGGCGCTGTTCGCGCTGCCCGCGACGGGTGCCGGAACCGGTTTCGACGAGTGGTTGTCCATGGAGCGTGCAGGTCCCCGCGCTGCACGCGTAGTGTGTGCATGCGAACCGGAGAGTCTAGCAGGGTGCTGAAAAAATACGGCCCTGCACTTTTTACTCGCGCCGTCGCTGGCGCTCGCCCTTCGGGCCAGCTCCGCTGTTCGCGCCCGCTCCTGCGGGCGCAGTCAACGCGCCGGGTCCGGCGCATGTCCGGCCCGGCTTCGCCGACTCAAGCGCTTCCGGCGCTTGAGTCGCGGCGGGCCATCCATGGCCCGCGCCACTCCGGCAGCGCGTGGCCGACCGTCGCAGTGTCCTGTCATTCGAAACCGAAGCGGAAGCCGCCGGCGTCCTTGCCGGGATCGGCCACCTCGAACGCCAACGCGGCGGTCGCGCCCGGCGCGATGCCGGCGGCGCGCCGGGCAGGGTCGGGCATGTATTCGGCGGGACGGAAGCGGCGCATCGCCACCGGATGGTTGTCGAAATCGGTGAGCTCGACCACCACGACCGGCCATGGCTGCCGGAATGCCGCATCGTTGCGCATGGTCGCGGTGATCGTCAGCGCGCCGACCGCGTTCGGGTCGGGGCGCACGTCGCGTGACAGCAGTTCCAGCTGCGCCGTGTCCTTGATCGGCGGCAGGCGGCACGGGATGCTCCGGCACACGCGTTCCGCCCAGGTGCGCGTGGCGGGATTGCGGACCAATTCTATCCGGCCTGCCCACGCGAGCTGGACCGCCAGCGCCAACGCCAGCACCACGCAGCCGATGCCCAGGGCCACGCCGGTGGCCGAGGCCCGGCGCCGGTTGGGAGGGATGTAAACGTGCGCCGGCGCGGAGGCTGCCTCGGGTGCGTCGACGGGCGTGGGTTCGACGGCTGCAATCGGCTCCGGCGACTCCGCCACGCTGCCTGCGCCGGGGGCCCCGGCAGGGACCGGGGCGTCTTCGCTTTCGGCGCCGAACACGTCGCCATCGGCCAGCAGCGGCGACACGATGCGCGCGGTGTCCGGCGCTTCGGCTGCGACATCCGTGCCGGGCGTGATGTCGGGAACCGGCGCGTCGGTTGCCTGTTCCGGCGACATCGTTGCGAGGGGTGCCGCGACGCGGGCATCCGGCGCCGGTTCGACCTCGGTCCCGATGGTGTTGCCGACGTCGTCGGTGATGGCCTGGAGCGGCATGGCATCGCCATCGGCATGGGTGGCGTCGACGCCCCATGGACCGGCGTCCACCGGGTCGGCATTCGTTGCCGCCATGGCCGTGTCGCCGGCGGGTTCGACCTCCCAGGGTTCCGCATCGTCGGCTTCCGGCGGCGAGGGTTCGGGCGTTTGGCCGGCCGGGACGACGGCCAACTGCGATTCCATGTCGGCGAACCAGTCGTCGGCGCCCGGGTCCGCGCGCGGCGGCCCTCCCGTTTCGTCCGGGGCCGCGGGTGTCGCCGCATCCAGGTCCAGCTCATGTTGTTCGCTCGCGCCGGGGCCGTGTTGCAGGCGCCGCTTGTGCGCCGCAAGTTCATACGCCGATGGCGGGACGGCTTCGGTCAAGGTGGGTGCGTGCCACTCGGGATCCTGCGTCGGCAAGGGTGTCAGCGGCGCCTCGGGCAGCGCGTTGCTCAGCGTGCGCAGTGCGTCGAAGCGCTTCCCGCAACGTCCGCAATGCACGATGCCGAGCGATACCTGCAAGGCATCCTCGTCGATCTCGTAGATCGTCAGGCATTCCGGGCACTGCGTGTACATGGGCGACCAGCGCGGGGCAACGGTGGAAGCGTAACAACATCGGGCACGCGAGGCACGTTCAGGCCTGGCCGCGGTAGCGACCCGCGATGCGCACCCAGTCCTCGCGCCGTGCCGCGTGCAGGTCGGCGAAGCCGCAGGCGGCGTAGCGTTCCAGCAGTTCGGCTTCCTGCCCGGCGAGGATGCCGGACAGCGCGAACGGCGCGCCGGGTTTGCACAACGCGGCGAAGCGCGCGGCGAGTGCGTGCAGCGGGCCCGACAGGATATTCGCGACGAACGCGTCGGCGCGTGTCGCGTCGGGCAGTTCGTCCGGCAGGTGCAATGACAGGCGCGTGGCCACGCCGTTGCGCACGGCGTTGTCGCGCGATGCGGTCAGCGCCTGCGGATCGTTGTCCACGCCGAGCGCGCGTGCGGCGCCGAGTTTCAGCGCGGCGATCGCGAGCACGCCCGAACCGCAGCCGTAGTCGATGATCGTCTTGTCCGCGAGGTCGCACGCATCCAGCCACTCGAGGCACAGCGCGGTGGTCGGATGGGTGCCGGTGCCGAAGGCGAGGCCGGGGTCGAGGCGCACGATGACGGGCGCTTCATTCAACAAGGTTGTCGCGCTTCGCGCGACGCCGTCTCCCCTTCCCCCGCTCGCGGGGGAAGGCAAGGGATGGGGGGCAGTCTGGCAAGGAGGTTCGATGTTCCACGGGTAGATCCACAGGCGCCGCCCGAAGGGCATGGGCCGGTAGCGATCCATCCAGGCGCGTTCCCAGTCCCGGTCGGCGACTTCGCGGAACGCGACGCGGTCCGGCGCGAGTTCCGGCAGCGCGTCGTGCAGCAGGTGCACGATGCCGCGGCGATCGCTGTCCGCGTCGAACAGCGCCAGCAGGGTCAGCGAACGCCACAGCGGCGTTTCGCCGACGCCGGGTTCGAAGATCGCGGCTTCGTCCGGCGTATCGGCGTCCGCATCCATCAGCGTCACCGAGAGCGCGCCGAGTTCTTCCAGCACGGCTTCGGCGCGGGGCTGCGCGGCAGCGTCGGTGGTGAGTTGCAGTTCGAGCCAGGGCATGGCGCATTCTATTTCGCGCGCGGGCGGGGCGGATCAACACGCGCGGCACCGGGTCCGTTGTCGGGCGTCGGTCCGCATTGCCGGTTCCGACGCCGCGCGTCTTGGAGCTTCCCGCGGGATTGAACCGGCCTACGCGGTCCTCGGCAACCCCGCGATCGCCGCGATGCGCGCGCGGCGCATGGCTTCGCCGATCGCGGTGCCGGTCAGGCCCTGTTCGACGAACGGGCGTGCGGTGACCGCGCGCGCGGCGTCGCGCGCGGCGCGCAGGAAATCCGCCTGCGGGTAGGCATCGTTCTCGTGGTGCAGGCGGCCGCGCCTGTCGGCGGCGCAGACGATGAGGAACGGATCCAGCCGTTCGGGGCGCCGCAACGCGTCGAAGGCTTCCAGCAACTGCAGCACGGTCGCGGGCTTCAGTTCCAGCGCGCGGTGCGCGTCGAGGTGGTGGCGGCAGGTGAGCGCGGCGAGTTGCGCGTGTTCGGCGGGCACCTTCAGGCGCTCGCACAGCGCGGCGACCGGCGCGAGGCCGCGGTGTTCGTGGGCGATGTGGCGTGGCCATTCGTCCCGCGGCGTCAGCGCCTTGCCGAGATCGTGGGTGAGCGCGCAGAACCCCGCGAGGTCGTCGCCCGGCGCGAGCCGCGCGCATTGGTCCAGCACCAGTTCCAGGTGCTTGCCGCAATCGACCTCGGGATGGTGCTGCGGGCTTTGCGGCACGCCGTACAGCGCATCGACCTCGGGGAACAGCACCACCAGCGCACCGCATTCGCGCAGGCCGCGCACGAACGCGGACGGTTCGGGTTCGGCCAGCGCCTTGCGGGTTTCGGCCCACACCCGTTCGGGCACCAGATGCGCGGCTTCGCCGCGGGCGACCATCGCGCGCATCAGCGCCATGGTTTCATCGGCGATGCGGAATCCCAGCGGCGCAAAGCGCGCGAGGAAACGTGCGACCCGCAGGATGCGAACGGGGTCTTCGGCGAATGCGGGCGAGACGTGGCGCAACACGCGCGCGCGCAAGTCGCCGGCGCCGCCGTAGGGATCGACCAGGGTGCCGGCTTCGTCGCGCGCCATCGCGTTGATGGTGAGGTCGCGGCGCGCGAGGTCCTGTTCCAGCGTGACCTCGGGCGCGGCGTGGAAGGCGAACCCGTGGTAACCGGGCGCGGTCTTGCGTTCGGTGCGCGCCAACGCGTACTCCTCGCCGGTGCCGGGGTGCAGGAACACCGGGAAATCCTTGCCGACCGGTTTGAAACCCCGTGCCAGCATGGCCTCCGGGGTCGCGCCGACCACCACGTAGTCGCGATCGCCGTGCGCGCGGCCGAGCAGCTCGTCGCGCACCGCGCCGCCGACCAGATAGACGCGGTGGCCGGCTGGCGGCATCCTCAGGCTTCCTGGGTCATGCGCGCGCGGTCGAGCAGGCGTGCCCGCGCGCGGCTGCCCAGCAGCAGCGGCAGCATCGCCGCGAAGCGGCGCGGCGTGATGCCGAGCTCGGCGAAGCCGTCGCGGGTGCCGACCGAGTCGACGCCCAGCGAATTGAAGTTGTCGCGCGAAAAGGGTTTTCCTGGGATCAGTTCCGCGGCGTACGCCTGCATGCGCCCGAGCAAGGCGGGCAGCGGCAACACGGCGCGCCTCAGGCCCGCGGCGTCGCGGATCATGCGCACGATCTGCAGCAGTTCCAAGGTGTCCGGACCGTACAGTTCGAGGATCCTGCCGATGCTGGAGCGGTCCGCGAGACAAAGCCTGATCGCCGTGGCGACGTCGCCCACCCAGGCAGGCGCGAACCTTGCGTGCGGTTGCGCGAGTGGCAGCACCGGACCCATGCGCAGCAGTTTCAGGAACCGGAACACGAAACCGTCACCGTCGCCGTAGACCACGCTGGGCCGGTAGATCGTCCAGTCCATGCCCGAGTTGCGCATCTGCGCCTCAGCCTCGCCGCGCGTCTTGAGGTATTTCGAGGCGCGCTCTCCGGCGTTCAGCGAACTCATCTGGTGGATGCGCCGGATGCCGACCTGGCGGCACGCGGCAATCACCGTCGCGGTGAAGTCCACGTGCGCGCGGGTGAAGGTCGCGCCACCGGTCTCGTTGAGGATGCCGACCAGGTTGATGACCGCGTCGTGGCCCTTGAGGTGTTTCTCCAGCACCGCACGGTCGTACACGTCGGCGCTGAAGGTCCGCACGTTCGGCAGCACGTTGACGGCGCGGCGTTGCTCGCGGTTGCGGCTGAGCACGGTGACCCTGCAGTCGCGGGTGGCCAGTGCCGCGAGCAGGTGGTTGCCGATGAAGCCGGTGCCGCCGAGGACAACATAGCGTCGCGTGGTCATGGGGAAACACTCCCTGCGGAAGCCGGTGAGGGCGGTGCGTGGGTCGAACCTGCAGGTGCGACCGATGGCGGCGAGGGTGCGCGGCACACCACTTGTTTGCGCTCGGGGTCGACCGCCGGATCGTACGGCGTGCCGATCGCGGCGAGCCGCGAGGAGACCGGGACGGGCTCGCCGTGCAGGCGCCAGCCGTAGATCGTCGCGAACGACATCACCCGGGTCACGTAATCGCGCGTTTCGTTGAACGGGATCGCGAGGATGAAGGCTTCCGGGTCCAGGTTGCCGCGCGCGTCCACCCAGCGCCGCGCGTTGGCGGGACCGGCGTTGTAGGCCGCCGATGCCAGCCACGGGCTGCCGTCGAAGCGTTGCGCGAGGTTGGCGAGGTACTGGGTGCCGAGCGGGATGTTGATGGCTGGATCGTACAGGCTGGCGGCGCCGTCGTAGGCAAGCCCGCTGCGGCGCGCGACCATTTTCGCGGTGCCCGGCAGGAGTTGCATCAGGCCGCGGGCGTCGGCGCCGGATTGTGCGTCGGTCTGCCACGCGGTTTCGGCACGGATGATCGCGAACGCCCACGCCGGGTCGATGCCGGCGTCGCGCGCGGCCTTCAACACGCGCTGCCGGTCCGCCAGCGGGAAGCGCAGTGCGTAGTACGCAAGGTCGCCAGACTTGCCGAACGCGAACACCGCGCGGTCGTACCAGCCTTTCGCCGACGCCAGCGCCGCGGCCTGCTTCTGCCGGTCGGGCGGCAGGTCGGCGAACGCGCGGTTCCACTCGCGGCGCGCCTGCGGCAGCATGTCGAGGGCGAAGAATTCGAAGGCGCGAGCGAAACCCGGGATCGATTCGATCTGCCGGTCGACGGCGGGGTCGGCGGCGAGGGTCGCCGGGCAGATCGAATACGGCAGGTTGGCCTGGTCGGCGGCGAGGAAGCCGTAGAACGTCGCCTGTTGCGCCAGCGCCGTGTAATCGTCGAGCGCCGCCGCATCCTCGCCGAGTTTCTGCGCGACGCGCGCCTGCCAGTAGCGCCATTCGTCGCGTTGCATCTGTTCGGGCGTCAGCGCGGCGAGCGCCGCCGCCGCGGCTTTCCAGTCGCCTTGCGCGACCGCCGCGCGCACGCGCCATTCGCGGGTGGCATCGGTTTGCGCGGCGGTCGGCAACGCGGCGAGGCGGCCGATGGCATCCGGACCGAAATCGACCGCGTTGTACAACGCCAGCGCCGCGAGCACGCGATGGCGTTGGTCGTCGCTGAACTTGAAGCGTTGCGAAAGCGCTTGCCAGTCGGCTTGTGCCTGCGCGCTGTCGCGCCGCGCCAGCCGGATCAGCGCACGCGTCACGGCTTCGCGGTTGTACATGGTGTCGGCGAAAGCCGACGCCTGCTTCAACAGGTCCGCGGGCGAACCCAGCGCGTCGGCGATGCGTTGGGCCGCGCTCGCGTCGTTGCCCGCGAGCCAGGCCGCGGACGCGGCCACGGTGCCGGCGCGGCCGGCGTCGGCGGCACGTTCGATGCGCTCCCACACGCGTTGCGGCGTCAGCAGGCCCTGCGCGTAGGCGGCGGCCAGCACCGGATCGCACGCGGACGGCAGGCTGACCTGTTGCCACAGCGCGGCGAGGTCGCGCTCGAATTCCAGCGGCTTGCCTTGCGCGAGCGTGGCCTGCAAATCGGCGCAGGTCAGCGCGTCGCCCAAACCGGGTTGGTAGAACTGCCGGAACGTCGTCCAGTCCTTCTGCTGCGCCAGCCAGTTCAGCTCGGATTTGCGCAGGTCGTCGGCGGGGATCAAGCCCGCGTAGCGCTTCAGGTACGCATCGACCGCGGCCGGGGTCGCGGTCTTGATGCCCTGCTGCAACGCCGCGGCTTCGAGATACGGGTACAGCGGATAGCCGTCCAGGCCCTTCGCCAGCGCCCGCCAGTCCTGTCCGCTGGTCGCGGCGGCATAGGCCGCACGGAACGCGTCGCGCTGCTGCTGGAGCGTGGACGCAGGCGCTTGTGCGAAGGCGGTGCTTGCGATCGCCGCCAGCGTCATGCCGGCGAGCCAACGCGCGCGGGCACGCCAGTCTGCGTGCTTCGATGCGGTCGTGTGCATGCGTTCGATTCTAGACGAACCGCCGCACGGGGTGCGCAGATGCGCGGTCGCCCGAAACGCGCAAACGAAAGGCCGCTTGCGCGGCCCTTCGCGGCGACGCTTGCCGAAACACTCAGTGGCGCTTGCGGGCGTTGTGCTTGGCGCGATGGATGCGGCGGCTGTCGCGGTTGTCGGCGCGTTGCACGCGCGCGGTGTTGCGCAGCGTGTCGCGATGCGACTCCATGCGATCGACATGCGCTTCGCCGCCTTCGGCGCGCCCGAGTTCGCGGTTGGTCAGCGAGCCATGGGTGACGCCGTTGTGCAGGCGGCTTTCCTGGTTGATGTTGCGCTGCACGTTGGCCTGCTCGAGGTTGGACTTCAACGAATCCGGATTGCCGGTGGTCGCGTTGTGCTTGTCGCCGTAGATGGCCTTGCTCTCGCGGTTCTGCTGGCGCTGGATCTGCGCGCGCTCGGAGGCCGACAGCGAACCGTTGCGCAGGTCGCGTTGTTCGGTCTTGTCGATGCGCGCTTCGCCGGCTTCCAGCTTGCGTGCTTCGCCGGTGCCGAGTTGCCCGGATTGCAATCCCTGTTCGATGCGCTTTTGCTGGGCGACGTCGCGACCGGTTTCGCTGGCGGCGTTGTGCTTGACGGGTGTCGTGGCTGGCGTGGGTGTGGTTTGCGCTTGCGCGCCGGCCGCCAGCCCGAGGCCGAGCGCGATGGCCGCGGCCAGGATGAGGGTGCGTGACATGGTGGATTCCTCTGCGTGGATGGTGGGTGCGGTCCGCAGGGAAGGAACGCGACCCGGCCGGCACCGGTTGACGCGCCATCACGGATGTTCAGTTTCGCGACAGCCGGTTGTTCCAGGGTTTCAAGCGGCGGCTTGCCACGCCGTCACCGGCACGCGGATCTCCGCGGCGATCGGCAGGTGGTCGGAGAACGCGGCCGGCAGGGTCCACATGCGTTCGACCTGGATGTGCGAGGTGACCAGGATGTGGTCGATGGCACGCTGCGGCCGCCAGCTCGGAAAGGTGGGGCGCGGATCGTCGGGGGGTGTCAGCGCGGTGTGCGCGAACAGCTTGCGCAGCTCGCGGCTTTCGGGTGGGCTGTTGAAATCGCCCATCAGGACCGCGTTCGGGTGGTCCTGCAGCAGTTCGGCGATGAAGTCGATCTGGCGCTGGCGCGACTGCACGCCCAGCGAAAGGTGGGCGACCGCCACGGTCAGCGCTTCGCGGTCGCCGCCGTAGCGCGCCAGCAATACGCCGCGCCCGCCGATGCGTCCCGGTAGCGGATAGTCGAGCACCTCGACCGGCGCGGCGCGGCTGATCAGGCCGTTGGCGGTGTGCGAGAGGTTGGAGAGGTTGCGGTTGGGCTGGTGGCTCCAGTACGGCAGCCCCGAGGTTTCCGCGAGGTAGCGGGTCTGGTTGAGGAAGCCCGAACGGATGCTGCCGGCGTCGACTTCCTGCAGGCCGACCACGTCGAACTTGGCGATGGAGCGCGCAAGGTTGTCGAGGTTGCCGAGCTTGTACTTGCCGGGCAGCACGGCGCCCCAGCTGCGCGTGAAGTATTCGTGGTAACGCTTCACGCTCGCGCCGGCGAGGATGTTGCAGCTCAGGATGCGCAGGACGTTCTCGGTCGGTGCGCTGGCGGGTTCGTGCTTCATGGCTGGATCAGACTAGCACTTTGTTCCGCGCGGAAACGTGTGCCGGAACGCACGGGTCGCGTGCGTTGCGCGGGCCTGCGTTCAGCGCTTCTCCACCTGCCGCACCATCCACAGGCCCACCTGCTGCAGTTCGGCGTAGCTTCGGATTTCGGCGCTGCGCATCAGCGCGACGAACGGCGCGTCTTTGGCGTCGCTGGCGCGGCGTCCCACGACCAGGGTCGGGGTGGAATCGACGCCCCAGCCCATTTCGGTGTGCTGGTCGGCCGCCATTTGCTGCATCGTTTCGGCGCTGGTGGCGGCAGCCATGAATTGCTGCGGGTCCACGCCGTGGCGGCCGTACCACGCCGCCATGTCCTGCAACGAATTGAGCGGATAGTGTTCCAGCATGGCCTGGAACATCGCGTCGTGGGTCTGTTCCAGCACGCCCAGTTGCCGGGCCGCGTAGAAGGCTTGCGCGTACGGCGCCCAGGCCTCGCTGAACACCACCGGCATGTAGCGCACCGTCACGCCCTGCGGCAATCCGGCACGCAGCTTGTCCATGTACGGCGCGAATTCCGCGCAGTGCGGGCAGCCGTAGGAGAACGCCTCGACGACTTCGACCGGCCCGGTCGGCGCGGCTTGTCCGGCCGGCAATTTCAGGGCGACGTACTGGTTGCCTTCGGTGAAATGCGTCGAGCTCGCCGGCGCGGGAGTGCCCGCTTCCGCGCTGGCGGCGGTTGAAGCGGTCGGCGTGCCCGTCGCAGCGGCGCCGTCGTCGTTGTGCGCCGAACAGGCCGCGGTCAACAACAGGCCGCAAGCCAGTAAAACAATTCGAAGCGTCGATGACATGGCAGACATGGTGGGATCAGGAACCTTCGAATAACCGTCGCGAGCGAAGACGGATGGGTCGGCGCCGGAGCGCAGGAAGCGGAGTGTACACGTCAGTACATGAGCATTCCGAGCACCGCCGACGGCCCAGCTGTCGAGCGCAGCAGGTTAGTCGGAGGTTCATTTGGCCTTTTTCGCGGCCAACTCCCTGTTCACCAGGTACAGCGTCAGGTCCACCAGTTGTTGCGCGCCCTTGGCCGAGGCGGTGTCCGCGCGCCACTTGCCGTCGACGATGATGGTCGGGGTGCTGGTGACGCCCCACGCGATGATCTGCTGGTCGGCGCGCTTCATTTCAAGGTTGACGGCGAACGAGTTGGCGGTGGCGACGAACTCGTCGGGCTTGGCGCCGAACCGGGCGTAGAACTTCGCGACGTCCTCGAGCTTGGGCAGGTTGGCTTCCGCCTTCGGCCGCTGCGTCGCGGGATCATAGGTCGCGAGCGGGCCGTTCGGGTCCCAGATCGCCTTGAACACCGCATCGTGCGATTGCGCATTGTCGACGCCCAGCGACTTGGCGGCGAAATAGGCGCGCTGGAACACCGGCCAATCCTCGTTGGGGTGCCAGGAGGCCGGCACGAACTCCAGCACCGTGCCCTGCGGCAGCTCGGCCCGCAGCTTGTCGATGAACGGCTGGAAGCCGTTGCAGGCCGGACAGCCGAACGAGAAGACTTCCGTCACCACCACCTTGTCGGGCTGGTGGGTGGGCTGCGGGTTCGGGATCGCGAAATACTGCTGGCCCTCGACCCACTGTTGCGGCGCGGCCTGCGCGAACGCGAGTCCTGAGACGGCGGCCAGCGAGAGCAACACGGCGATACGTTTGATCATGATCGGTTCCCCGATGAAGTCACGGATTGCGGGCGCGCACCACGGCACGTCTTGCATCGACCACGCGCACCCGCCCCGGGTTCAATCGACGCGGCCGAGCCTGGGCGCCGGCGGCGCCTGCGCGGCATGCAGTCCTTCGACGTAGCTCGACACCGCCGAGATGTCCTGGTCGGTCAGGCGCTGCGCGATGGTCGGCATGATCCCGGCGTGCGCATCGCTGCCCCAGCTGGTGCCGTCGTGCCAGAGCTTGAGTTGCTTCTGCACGTAGTCGGCGTGTTGGCCGCCGATGTTGGGCACGCGCCAACCCGGGTTGCCGGCACCGTCGGGACCGTGGCAGGCCATGCAGGCGGGAATGCCTTTGCCGGCATCGCCTTCGTTGTAAAGCTGCTTGCCCGTGCTGACCAGCTTGTCGTCAGCCACGCCGGGCGACCGCGTCTGTGCGGAAAAATACGCGGCGAGGTCGTGCATGTCCTGCGGCGACAACGGCGCGGCCATGCCCGACATGATCGGGCTCTGGCGCACGCCGCTCTTGAAACGCATCAACTGGGTGACGATGTACTGCTCGTTTTGACCCGCGAGCTTCGGGTACTGCGCGTCGGTCGAATTGCCGTCCATGCCGTGGCAGGCGCCGCAGGCGGCGGCCTTGGCCTGGCCCGCGGTGGCATCGCCGGGTTTGGTCGCGACGGTCTCGAGCTTGGTGAACTCGGCTTCGGCGGCCTTGGCGGCGTCGGTGGAGCTGGCCGGCGCGGCCGTGCTGCTGCCGGCAGCGGGTGCCGAAGCGGCCTGGATCGGTTCGGCACTCTTGCTGGCCGGCGACGCGGACAGCGCGAGCGCGATCGGCGCCGTGGCGGCGAGCATGACGATGACAGCTGCTGAGCGCCGGAACCCCATAGAATCCTCTCTTTCCCGTAAGGCGTGAGCACCGGTACACAAGCCGGCGCGAACCGCGGGATTATCGCCGCGAGCACAAACATGCGTCAAACACGTCATCCTGGCCATGCGCTGGCCGGGACCCAGGCACAGGGACGTACGAAGGCGGCGGACAACCCGTTGCAGGGCGCGGCGTTCGTGCTGGCCGCGCACCGCCCCGACCAGCTGCCGCCGGACCGCGGCGCGGAAATCGCCTTCGCGGGGCGCTCCAACGCGGGCAAGTCCAGTGCGCTCAACGCGCTGGCGGGGCAGACCGCGCTGGCGCGCACCAGCAAGACGCCGGGCCGCACCCAGCAACTGGTGGTGTTCGCGTTGCCCGACGGCCGGCGGCTGGTGGACCTGCCGGGTTACGGCTACGCCAAGGTGCCGCCGGCCCTGCGCGACCACTGGAAGCACGCGATCGACCACTACCTGCGCGAGCGGCGATCGCTGCGCGGCCTGGTGCTGATCGCCGACATCCGCCATGCGCTGGCCGCGTTCGATCGCCAGATGCTGGCGTTCTGCGCGTCGATCGAACTGCCCTGCGTGGTGCTGCTCAGCAAGGCGGACAAGCTGTCGCGCGCGCAGGCACACACACGGCAGCGCGAGGTCGATGCGGAAATCGCGAAACAACATTGGCGCGCGCAGACCATCGCGTTCTCGGCACCGGCCGGCACCGGCCTCGACGCGGCACGTGCGGCGGTGGAGGCACTGCTGGGATGATACTTTCCCGTTCGCCCTGAGCCTGTCGAAGGGCGAACGGCCAATGACTCGTCTCCGCCCGTGCTTCGACAAGCCCGGCACGAACGGACACACGCTTGTTCCGTTCGCGCCACTTGCGGATCGGTGTTCGCCGCCCCATCTTGGCATCCTTGTCCCTGCTGGAAATGCGCATGTCCGGTCCCAGCCACGTTGCCGAACAACCGATCGAACGCCGCGCGCAACTCGTCGAATACCTCGCCGCCGGCGGACGTCCCGCGGCGGACTGGAAGATCGGCACCGAGCACGAGAAGTTCGTGTTCCGCACCGACGACCTGCGACCACCCCCGTACGACGGCGAACGCGGCATCGGCGCGCTGCTGCACGGCATCGCCGATTGCGGCTGGGACCCGGTCGAGGAAGACGGCAACGTCATCGCGCTGACGCGCGGCAAGGCCTCGGTGACGCTGGAGCCGGCCGGCCAACTGGAACTGTCGGGCGCGCCGCTGGAAACCATCCACCAGACCTGTTGCGAGGTACAGGAGCACCTGCACTGCGTGCGCGTCGCGTCCGAGCCGCTCAAACTCGGCATCCTCGGCATGGGCTTCCAGCCCAAATGGAAGCGCGACGAAATGCCGTGGATGCCCAAGGGCCGCTACGCGATCATGCGCCGCTACATGCCCAAGGTTGGTTCGCTCGGCCTCGACATGATGACCCGCACCTGCACCGTGCAGGTGAACCTCGACTTCGCCGACGAAGCCGACATGGTGAAGAAGTTCCGCGTGTCGTTGGCGCTGCAGCCGATCGCCACCGCGTTGTTTGCCGATTCGCCGTTCACCGAAGGCAAGCCGAACGGTTTCCAGAGTTATCGTTCGCACATCTGGACCGACACCGACCCCGACCGCACCGGCATGCTGGACTTCGTGTTCCAGGACGGCTTCGGTTTCGAGCGCTACACCGATTACCTGCTCGATGTGCCGATGTATTTCGTGCACCGCCACGGCCGGTACATCGATTGCGCCGGCCAGTCGTTCCGCGATTTCCTCGCAGGCAAGCTGCCTGCGCTGCCGGGCGAGAAGCCGACCCTGCGCGACTGGTCCGACCACATGACCACCGCGTTTCCGGAAGTGCGCCTGAAGCAGTACCTCGAAATGCGTGGCGCCGACGGCGGTCCATGGAACCGCCTGTGCGCGCTGCCGGCGTTCTGGGTTGGATTGTTGTACGACGCGACCGCGCTGGATGCCGCGTGGGACCTGGTCAAGGATCTTTCGATGGCCGAACGCCACGCCCTGCGCGACGGTGTGCCGAAGCACGCGCTGAAGTTGCCGTTCCGCGGCGAAAGCGTGCGCGACCTTGCATTGCGTGCGCTGGCAATCGCGGGCGAAGGCCTGAAGCGCCGTGCCAAGCTCAACCGCAATGGCGTCGACGAAACCATGTTCCTGCAGCCGCTGGTCGAATTCGCCGAAGCCAACCAGACTCCGGCCGAACGCAAGCTGGAACTGTTCCGCACCGAATGGAATGGCAGCGTCGATCCGGTGTTCCGCGAGTTCGCGTACTGAGCTAACCCTCGACTCCGGTACTGGCGATCGTCGACGCTTGTCGCCGTGGCCCTTCTCACTGTGGTGGATCTACTGGGACTCGGACGCTTGTTGCAAGTCGAGTCGCGCCTTGCGTTGCGGGATGGGTTGGTCGGGATTCAGTTGTACGTATTGGGCATCCGTGTGTGCCAACAACTTGGCGACGGCAGTGGTATGGGCATCGTCGACCGCGATGTAGATGCGCGCATCCTTGAACCACCCGTCGGGTACGCCGTGCAGGATGGTCGTCAACACCCGCACGAGATTGTCCTGCGAGGGTGATGCGATCATCAGCACTCCCGTTCTGTGCAGATCGTCATGGAGTGCTTCTTTCAGGTAACGAAGCATCAGTGAATAGTTCTTGCTATCCGGGCGCGGAAGCACCTCCGTGCCGGGGAACGTATCTTGCCTGTCTGGATCGAGGCGGAAGAAGGCGTCGCGCAGGTACTGGTGCCAGTCGACCTCCGCATCGCTACGTGGTGCCAACAAGGGCGCGCGGAACGCGGCTTCCTGTTTTGCTTTCTGCTCACGCTGCTGCTGGTCGACTTGCTTCGCGGTGGCCTGCGCTGTGGCCCATGCGTTGACGTCGACGGGAGCAAGTTCACGTCCGGTGGCAAGGTTGAATGCCAGCTCGACGTACTTTGGCTTGTCGCGACCAGCTGTATCCATGGTGTCGCTGGATGGCACAACGATCCGCAGGATCAAGCGATTGCCGTCTGCAGAGATACGATGCTCACCTGCCCACCAGATCGAACTGACGCTATGCGGCAGTGCGCGTATGTATTCCGGTGGAAGGAAGTCCTTCAGGCTCATCGCGCGCACTCGCTTCCCGTGGCCGTCGTAGATCACCACGGCGTCGTCTCCGTACCCGACGCTATGCCAGTTGTCGAAGGTAACCGCCACGCCTGATGGCGAGACCAGGGCAGAAACGGGGCTCACTTCGTTCACCAGCGGTCCTGTCCAAGCGATGCGCCACTCGCCATGTTCCAGATGCTGCATCACGGCCCATGCGTGCCGCTGCGGATCGAGGAGCGGTTTGCCCGCATCCGCGTGCCCCGAAACCTTGTCTTGGAAGTATGCGAGCGGGCTCTTGATCGCTCGAGGAGTCACGGTGAAGCGCCATGTCTTGTTGGACGACTCGTACACCGTGGGTGCTGGCGGCGACCAACTGTCTGCAAGTGTCATCGCAGGCCAGATCAGGGCAGCGACAACAATGCCGCCGTGCATCCATCGAGCCAATGCAATACGTGTCACGTCATCCCATGATCGTTCGCTGACTGTCAGAAGCTTACATGGCTCAAGTGGCTAACACGTCGCAGGTGCGGGCATGCGCTGTCAAAAAACCTCGGCGACGCAGCAACGCAGGCTGCCGCCGGCCTTTTCGATCTCGTCGAGTTCCACCGCGCCGATCCGAAAGTCCCACGACGCCAGTGCTTCGCGCTGTTCTGCCGCGAGCGACGCGGCCGCACGCGCGCTCATCCACACGCGATTCGGCGACAGTGTGATCGCGTTGCCGGCGTAGGCGCGCTTCTGTTCCGGCGACAACCATGCCGCACGGTCGTCGAAGGCGCGGGCGATGGCTCGCGGCACGGCCGGATCGGCAAAGCCGTCGGGCGCAAGGATCACCGCGCGTCCGGCGAGCGACGCCATCACCACGTTGGTGTGGTATTCGCCTTCCGCGAGTTCGAAGCAGAACGTCAGGCGCAGGCCGAACGCTTCGTGCATCGCGCGCGCGCCGTCCATGTCGCAACGTTCGGATAACCCGCAATAGCCGATGCCGCGCGCGTGGTCGATCACCAGCGAGCCGGTCAGCTCGGCGATGCCATGCGCGCCGTCTGACAGGTCGATTTCCGAATAACCGACAACGTCGCGGAAGAACGCGCGGATGTCGGCGCGCGTGGCTTCGCGCTGACGCACCGGATGCCGCATCCGCGCCACGATCAACCGCCCCGGTACGGTCCCGAACACGTTGTTGGGGAACATCGCGTCCGGCGTTTCCGGATCGCCCGGAAACGTGATGACGGGAACGTCCTCGCGCAGTGCCCGCGCCAGCGCGGCGTGTTGCGCCAGCGCGCGCTGCGTATCGAAGCCCGCGGCCATTTCCATGTAGCGGTTGTCGCGCGCGGATTCCGTGGCGAGTTCGTCCGACGCCGGCGCGACCAGGAAGGCCGCGCGCGCGGTGGTACGCGCGTTGCGCAGCGGCGGTAGTTCGGCAAGGGCGCTGGCGAATGTGCTGGGCGTGGTGACGATCATGGGCGTGCGGGTTCGGCGATTTCGGGCAGCGGAGGGTTCATGTGCCCAACACGCTGGCCGATGGGACCAACCGGCTCTGGTCGCGGGCGTCGCATACGGCGTAACTGAAACCGTGCCGGATCGCGTAACCGCCCACGTCGCCATCCTTGTTCGTCGCCAGGAACGCGACCTGGGTGCCGCGTGCCGTCGACGGATGCTTGTGCAATACGCGCAGCACCGCCTCCTTGCAGGCTTCCGCGGGAGTGCGGCCTTGGCGCATCAGTTCCACCACCAGGAATGCCCCCGCATTGCGGATCACCTCCTCGCCCATGCCGGTGGAGGTGGCTGCGCCGACTTCGCCATCGACATACAGACCCGCGCCGATGATCGGCGAATCGCCCACGCGGCCGTGCAGCTTCCACGCCAGGCCGCTGGTGGTGCAGGCGCCGGCCAACTTGCCGTGCGCATCCAGCGCGAGGATGCCGATGGTGTCGTGGTTGTGCTTGTCGACGGGCACGCCCGCGCCGTAGTCGCACACCTCGCTGTCGATCCGCGGCTGGTAGTGCGAGGTCTTCAACCATTCCCTCCAGGCCTTGTCGGCCGCCGGCGTCAACAGGTTCTGTCGCTTGAATCCCTGTGCCAGCGCGAATTGCAGCGCACCGTCACCGACCAGCAGCAGGTGCGGGGTCTTTTCCATCACCGCCCGCGCGACCGACACGGCGTGTCCGATGTCTTCGAGACAAGCCACGCCGCCGCAGTTGCCCTCGGCGTCCATGATGCTGGCGTCCAGCGTGACGTGGCCGTAGCGGTCGGGGTAACCGCCCAGCCCGACGCTGTGGTTCCTGATGTCGGCTTCGGGCACGCGCGCGCCGGCTTCCACCGCGTCCAGCGAATGGCCGCCTTTGGAAAGGATCGCCCACGCCGCGTGGTTGGCCGCGACACCGAAATCCCAGGTCGAGGCCACGCGCGCCGCGCCCGCCCGTGTCGCGATCTTGTCGGCGGAGTCGGCCGCCTCGGCGAGGGGCGACAAGGTTGCAGCCGCTGCGCCCAACGCGGCGGTCCTGAGAAATTGGCGACGGTCGGTCATGCAGGCGCCCTCGTCGGCCACCCGCACGGGATCGTGCGGGTGGCCTGCGAATCATGCCACGTCCAACGGGCGCGGCCTGGGCATCCGGCTGCGGCGGGGCTGCGCGCGTGGCAGTATGCATACGCTGGCCGGGGGCGATCTTCGAGGAGCACGAACATGCTGACACGCAGACGTTTCCTGCAGGGTGCGATCACGGTGGGGCTGGTCGGGCGCATCGATCCGCGCGCGGCATGGGCGGCCACGCAGATCTGCACGCCGGAAGCGTGCCCGGTTCCCGGGTCCGCTTACGTCGACGTGTTCGTCGGCACCGGCGGCCACGGGCATACCTATCCCGGCGCCACGGTGCCGTGGGGCATGCTGCAGTTGTCGCCCGACACCCAAGATTCCGGTTGGGACGCGTGCTCGGGCTACCACGAAGCCGACGGCTCGATCATGGGTTTTTCGCACACGCATCTGTCCGGCACCGGCGCCAGCGACATGCTCGACGTGCTGGTGATGCCCGCGCAAGGGCCCGTGCTGCTCGATCCCGGCGCGCGCGGCTTGCCGGACGAACTCTATTACTCGCGCTACGACGCGGCGGCGCACGGATCGCACCTCGCCGCCGATGTGGTGGCGCATCCCGGCAAGGGCTATCGCTCGCGTTTCGACAAGGCGTCCGAGCACGCGGTGCCGGGTTATTACAAGGTGCGCCTCACCGATCACGACATCGTTGCCGAGCTGACCGCGACCGCGCGCGTGGGGCTGCACCGCTACACCTTCAACCGGCAAGGTCCGGCGCATTTGCTGGTCGACCTCGCGCACGGCTACCACAATGAAGCCAGGGTGCCGTGCAAGGTGTCCGATGCCACGCTGGAGGTGATCGGCCATGACACATTGGTCGGAAGCCGGCGCGTGCACCAGTGGGCGAACGGGCGCTACCTCTTCTTCGCGATGAAGCTGTCGCGCCCGTTCGTGCGCGCCGAGTTGTATTCTGAGGACAAGCCGCTCGCGCCCGCAACATTCGCCAAGGGCGACCACCTCAAGGCCGCGCTGCATTTCGACGATGCCTCGAAGGCGCCGTTGCTGGTGAGGGTCGGCATTTCCGCGGTGGACATCGACGGTGCGCTGCGCAATCTCGCCGAGGAGTTGCCGGACTGGGATTTCGAGCGCGTGCAATTGAACGCCGCGGTCGCGTGGGAACGCGAACTTTCGCGCATCAGGATCGAAAGCCATTCCAATGACGTGCTGAAGACGTTCTACAGCGGCCTGTATCACACGCTGCTGGCGCCGACCCTGTTCAGCGATATCGACGGCCGCTACCGCGGCATGGACCTCAAGGTGCACACGCTGCCCAAGGGCCAGCACAACTACAGCACCTATTCGCTGTGGGACACCTATCGCGCGCTGCACCCGCTGTACACCCTGTTCCAGCCCGGCAAGGTGCCGGATCTGGTGCAGGGCCTGGTGCGCAAGGCCAACGAAAGTCCGCAGGGCCCCACGGTGTGGCCGCTGCAGGGCGTCGAGACCGGCACCATGATCGGTTACCACTCGATCGCCGTGATCGCCGAAGCGCATGCGAAAGGCTTTACCGGCATCGATTACGCGCAGGCGTGGCCGGTGTACCGCAAGCGTGCGATGAGCGACGACTATCGTGGCCTCAAGTGGTATCGCAAACTCGGTTACATCCCCAGCGACAAGCAGGACGAGGCGGTCAGCAAGACGCTGGAATATGCCTACGACGACTGGGCGATGGCGCATCTGGCCGAGGGCGTGGGGCAACACGCCGATGCCCAAGCCCTGCGCGAGCGCTCGCGCAACTACCGCAACGTGTTCGACCGCAAACTCGGCTTCATGCGTCCGCGCGGCGTCGATGGCAAATGGCTGGAGCCGTTCAGTCCGATCGAGATGGGCCATTCGGACAAGTGGCGCGACTACACCGAGTCGAATCCGTGGGTCGCGACCTTCCTCAACCAGCACGACTTGTACCGCTACATGGCGATGTTCGGCGGCGAGGCGGCGTTCGAGCGCAAGCTGGACGAACTGTTCACCACCGCATCGACGTTGCCGCCCAATGCGCCGCCCGACATCGCCGGCATGGTCGGCCAGTACGCGCACGGCAACGAACCCAGTCACCACATCGCGTACCTGTACGCGTACACGGGATCGCACTGGAAGACCCAGGCGCGTGTGCGGATGCTGCTGGAAGCCATGTACCGTCCCGCGCCGGATGGCCTCGCCGGCAACGAGGATTGCGGGCAGATGAGCGCGTGGTACGTGCTGGGCGCGCTGGGCCTGTACGCGGTCGATCCGGTCAGCGCGAACTGGGTGTTCGGCAGCCCGCTGGTCGATCGCGCCGAAGTCGACGTCGGCGAAGGCAGGACGTTGATCGTGGAGGCGCGCGGCAACGGCAAGGACCGGCCCTACATCCAGTCGGTGACGTGGAACGGCAAACCGTGGACCCGAAGCTGGATCGCGCATGCCGAACTCGCCAAGGGCGGCACGCTGGTATTCGAGATGGGCGACCAGCCGAACAAGCGATTCGGCGCCGCGCCGGAAGACAAGCCGCCGTCGTTTGGACAACCGGCGCACCCCACGCAGGCAGGCCACGAAAGGGCGTGACGCTGGTGCAGATGCCGAAATGAAAAGGCCCGCAAAGCGGGCCTTTTCATTCGAATCACCATCGGAACCCGCAATCCGCCTGTGCGTGGCGGCTTGCGCGGGGTGTCGCCTACTTCGATTCCGGCTCCAGCCCGCGATCCTTCTTCATCGCGTCGATGTTGGGCGCGCGGCCGCGCCAGTCGGCGTACATCTTGCCGAGGTCCTCGGTGTTGCCGCGCGACAGCACCATCTGGCGGAAGCGGTCGCCGTTGGCACGCGTCGGGCCGCCGTGTTCCTGGAACCAGCCGAACGCATCGTCGGCCAGCATCTGCGTCCAGAGATACGCGTAGTAGCCGGCGGAGTAGCCGTTGCCCCAGATGTGCAGGAAGTAAGTCGAGCGATAACGCGGCGGCACGTAGCTCAAATCGACGTGGTTGTCCTTGAGCGCCTTGGCTTCGAACGCATCGACGTTGGTCACTTTCGGCGCGCCGGGCGAAATGGTGTGCCAGGACATGTCGAGCAGCGCGGCCGAGATCAGCTCGGTCATGTCGTAGCCCTTGTTGAAGAGCTGCGAGTTCTTGAGCTTGTCGACCAGCTCTTTCGGCATCGGTTCGCCGGTCTTGTAATTCTTCGCGTAGTGCGCGAACACCGTCGGGTACAGCGCCCAGTGTTCGTTGAACTGCGAGGGGAACTCCACGAAATCGCGCTGCGGCACGGTGCCCGAAAGGCTCGGGTATTCCTGGTCGGCGAACATGCCGTTGAGGGCGTGGCCGAACTCGTGGAACATCGTGATCACGTCGTCGAACGACAGCAGCGCGGGCTGGCCCGGCGCGGGCTTGGTGAAGTTGGCGACGTTGTAGATCACCGGCTTCTCGCCCAGCAATTTCGACTGCGTGACGAGGTTGCTCATCCACGCGCCGCCGCTCTTGTTGTCGCGCTTGAAGTAGTCGCAGTAGAACAACGCCAGCGGCTTGCCGTTCGAATCACTGACTTCGAACACGCGCACGTCCGGCTCCCACACCGGGATGTCCTTGCGTTCCTTGAAGGTGAGGCCGTAGAGCTGGTTGGCGGCGTAGAACACGCCGTTCTCCAGCACGTTGTTCAATTCGAAATACGGCTTGACCTGCGCGCCGTCGAAGTCGTACTTGGCCTTGCGCACCTGCTCGCCGTAGTAATCCCAGTCCCACGCGGCCAGCTTGAAGTCGGGCTTGCCGGCTGCCTTCTGGTCCGTGTCGATCATCTGCTGGCGATCCTTGCCCTCGGTCTCGGCGCGCGCCACCGCGGGCGGCACCAGTGCGTCGAGGAAGTTCATCACCGCGGAAGGCGTCTTGGCCATCTGGTCTTCCAGCTTCCACGCGGCGAAGTCGGGGAAGCCGAGCAGCTTGGCCTTCTGTGCGCGCAGGTACGCCATTTCCTCGATGGTCGCGCGGGTGTCGTTGGCGTCACCCTTTTCGGCGCGGTCCCAGGAATGCTGGAACAGTTCGTGGCGCACGTTGCGGTTGTCGAGCGAACCCAATGCCGGCTGCTGGGTGGTGTTCTGCAGCGGGATCACCCACTTGTCCGTCAATTTGCGCGCCTTGGCGTCCTGCGCCGCGGCGTCGATTTCACCGGGCGACAGCCCCGCCAGCCCGGCCTTGCTGCCCACCACCAGCGCGCCGGCCTTGGCCGCGGCCAGCAGCTTGTTCTGGAACTGCGCGGACAGCGTGGACAGTTGCTCGTTGTAATGCTTCAGCCTGGCCTTGTCGGCATCGGACAGCCTGGCGCCGTTGTGCACGAACTGCTGGTAGTCGTATTCCAGCAGGTGTGCGGATTCCGGGTCGAGCTTCAGGCTGGCGCGCTGGTCGTAAAGCTTCTGGATGCGCGCGAACAATTTCGGATTGAGGAAGATCGCATCCTGGTGCGCGGCCAGCTTCGGGGCTTCGACTTCCTGGATCTTCTGCAGGGTGTCGTTGGTGTCGGCGCCGGCCAGCAGGCCGAACACCGCCATCACGCGATTCAACATCGCGCCGGTCTTTTCCATCGCGACGATGGTGTTCTCGAAGGTCGGTGCCGCGGGATTGTTGGCGATCTTGTCGATTTCCGCGCGCTGCAGCTTCATGCCCTCTTCGATCGCGGGCTGGAAGTCCGCGTTCCTGATCTTGCCGAAGTCGGGCGCCTCGAACGGCAGTGTCGAGGCCTTGTAGAACGGGTTGGCGGCAATGGCGCCCTGGCTGGCCGCGGGGCTCGCGGCCGGCGCGGCGGCGTGCGCGTTCACGCCGACGGTTCCGGCGAGCAGGGCACAACAGGCGACGGAAAGGATCCGGGTACGGAAAACGGGCATGGCAACACTCCTTGCACGGCAAATGGGATGATCAGGCGGCTGCGACGTCACGCAATTGCCAATGGGGTCCGATCAGCATGAACAGGCGGTGGCGCAACACGAAATGGGTCAGCGTGGTGACCACCTGCACCTCGGTGCGCAGGTCGTCGAGCTGGGCGCTGACGGTGGCCGTGGGATCGACCGGCGCCAGCGATTGGTCGACCTCGTCGGGGTCGGGTTGCTTGGCTTTCCAGCGCTGGAACAGGACCGGCTGGCGCAGCGCGGCTTGCAGGGCTTCGGCGAAGCTCTGCGGCGAGGAACCCTGGAACGACAGGTCCGGGTCCGGGCCGCGCGCGGTGGCGAGGTTGGCGATCGTGATGAAATACCGCTGGGCTTGGCTCAAGGTCTGGCTCCATGCACGGGTAGGCGGTGACCGTCCATGATGCCGTGAACGCCGTGAAGGTTCCATCCTGACGCAAGTCATGGGTGCGCCGCCGCCACGCCTGCCGAACGGGACTGGCGGGCACACCTGAAAGCGCGTATAGCTGGCGGCTCGTGCCGTCATGCGAGGGGCGTTCCATGTCTTCCACGATCCGCAAGTCCGTTCTCGCCGGTTGCGCGCTGCTGGCCGGCGCGGGATTGGCCGCGTGTTCGCAATCCCCGTCGCCGTCCGCGTCGGGTGAGGCGTCGACGCCATCTTCCGCAAGCGCCACGGCGGTCACGCCTCCGGCGCCGGCGGGAACATCCGCTTCGGCAACCGCGGGCGCGAGCGTCGAAGGCACGCGGCTGCTGCGTTTCCCCGACGTGTGCGGCGACCGCGTGGTGTTCACCTACGCGGGCGACCTGTGGACCGCCTCGACGCAAGGCGGCACCGCGACGCGCCTGACGGCGGGACCTGGTCTGGAAATGGCCGCGCGTTTCTCGCCCGACTGCAGGCAGATCGCCTTCACCGGCCAGTACGGCGGCGACAGCCAGGTGTACGTGGTGCCCGCGACCGGCGGCGAGCCGACCCAGTTGACGTTCTATCCGGCGATGGGGCCGTTGCCGCAGCGCTGGGGTTTCGACAACCAGGTGTACGGCTGGACGCCGGACGGGAAATCCGTGCTGTTCCGTTCGTGGCGCGACTCGCGCAACATTTCCGATCCGCGCGTGTTCACCGTGGCCGTCACCGGCGGCCTGCCGAGCGTGCTGCCGATGCCGCAGTCCGGCACCGCGCGGTTCTCGCCCGACGGCAAGCAGATGGTGTATTCGCCCAAGTTCCGCGACTTCCGCGACTGGGACCGCTACCAGGGCGGCTGGGCGCAGGACCTCTTCATCTACGACTTCGCTTCGAAGTCGGCCAGGAACATCACCAATGATCCCAACACCGATCGCGATCCGGTCTGGATCGGCAAGGACATCTATTTCCTGTCCGACCGCGGCCCGCACCTGAACCTCTATCGCTACGACACCGGCGACGGCAAGACCACGCAACTGACGAATTACCAGAACGACGACGCGCGCTGGGCCAGCGGCGACGCGGCCGGGCAGATCGTATACGAGGTCACCGGCGCGCTGCACATCTTCGACACCCGCAACAACACCGATCGCGCGCTGACGATCCACGTGCCGAGCGACCTCGTCGCCTCGCGTGCGTCCGAGCGCAGCGTCAGGAAATTCATCGAGGATTATGCGCTCAGCCCGAACGGCAAGCGCGCGGCGTTCACCGCACGCGGCGACGTCTTCAGCGTGCCGCTGGAACACGGCATCACGCTGGATCTCACCCACACGCCCGGCGCGCACGAGCGCGAAGTGTCGTGGTCGCCCGACGGCAAGCGCGTGGCCTACATTTCCGACCAGAGCGGCGAGGAAGAAGTGTGGGTGCGCGATGCCGACGGCACCAATCCGGTGATGCTGACCAGGGGCGTGATCGGGCGGCTTTACCAGCCACTGTGGTCGCCGGACGGCAAGAACCTCGCGTTCGTGGATTCGGCCAACCGCATCCACGTGGTGGGCGCTTCGGGCGGCGCGTCCGACAAGGTGGTCGCGCAGGATCCGGGCGTGTCGCGGCGCGACTATGCGTGGTCGCCGGGCGGGCATTACCTCGCGTATTCGCTGACCGACAAGGACACGCAGCTCGCGCGTCTGTTCGTCTATGACCTCGCTTCAGGCAAGGCCGTCGAGCTCGGGAGCGAATACGCCGATGCGCTGTCGCCGGCGTTCTCGCCCGACGGCAAGTACCTGTACTTCCTCGGCGACCGCGAGTGGTCGCCACAATTCTCCAGCGTGGAACTGGATTACGCGACCAATCGCACCACACAGATTTTGGCGTACGCGTTGCGGAAGGATGTCAAGAATCCCTTCGCGCCGCGCAACGACAGCGCGACGGGTGACGAAGACGCGCCAGGGTCATCCGCGCCCGCGGGCAGGGGCGACGACGAACACGGCAAGCAGGCCAAACCGAAAGCGGCATCGCAAATCGACGACAAGATCGACTTCGACGGCATCGACCAGCGCCTGGTGCGTGCGCCGATCGATCCCGACAACGTCCAGTGGCTGGCGGTCACGCCCAAGGCGATCCTGTACGCGACAGCCGGCGCGCCGTTCCTCGGTCGCGAAAGCGCGCTGCCGCTGAAGGTGCACGCGTGGTCGTTCAAGGATCGCAAATCCAGCGATGTCTACACGTACAAGCCACAGGGCGGCGGCGGTGAGGGCGGAGGCGGCGCGGCGCCGCTTGCATTGTCGGCCGACGGTTCCACGTTGCTGGTGCATGACGGCGAGGATTACAAGCGGATCGACCTCGACGCGCCCAAGCCGAAGCCCGAGGACGTGAAGCTGGACGGCCTGTTCATGCGCGTCGATCCCAAGGCCGAGTACGCCGAGATCTTCAACGACGTGTGGCGGCGCTATCGCGATTACTTCTACGTCGCCAACATGAACGGCTACGACTGGAACGCGCTGCGCGCCAAGTACCAGCCGTTGCTCCAATACGTGGGCGACCGCACCGACCTCAACTACGTGCTGGGCGAGATGATCGCCGAGCTTTCCAACTCCCACACCTACGTCGCGGGCGGCGACCTCGGCCTGCCGGACAAGCCGCACGTGGGCCTGCTGGGTGCCGACTTCAAACTGGACGCCGCGAGCGGACGTTACCAGGTCGCCGACGTGTTCCCCGGCGAGAACGACGAGCCGCGTTACCGCTCGCCGCTCACCGAAGTCGGCGTGGACGTCAAGTCGGGCGATTACATCCTCGCGATCAACGGCACGCCGCTGACGAAGGACGAAAATCCGTACAGGTTGCTGCGGATCGCGCCGGGACAGATGGTGCAATTGCTCGTCAATTCGCGTCCGAGCACGGATGGCGCACGCACGGTGCTGGTGAAACCGATCGCGAGCGAGATGGACCTGCACTACTACGACTGGGTACAGGCCAATCGCGCGTACGTCGCCAAGGCCAGCGACGGCCAGATCGGCTACCTGCACATCCCCGACATGGGCGTGGATGGCGCGCGCGAATTCATCAAGTGGTACTACCCGCAGTTGCGCAAGCCGGGCCTGATCATCGACGTGCGCGACAACGGCGGCGGTTTCATGTCGCAGACCATGATCGAACGGCTGTCGCGCAAATTGCTGGCGTACAACTACCTGCGCGGGAGTTCGATCACCGGCACCTATCCGGGCGCGACCTATCTCGGGCACCTTGCGGCGCTCAGCAACGGCACCACCGCCTCGGACGGCGACATCTTCTCGTACATGTTCAAGCAGGCGAAGCTGGGGCCGCTGATCGGCACGCGCACCTGGGGCGGCGTGATCGGCATCGGCGGACTCGGACCGCTGATCGATGGCGGTGACGTGTTCGTGCCGCAGTTCGCGGGCATCGTCGGCCTCGACGGCAAGTACACGGTTGAAGGCTACGGCGTCGATCCCGACATCGTGGTCAACGAGGACGTGTCGCAGCAACTGGCCGGCAAGGACCCGCAACTCGACAAGGCGATCGAGGTGCTGCAAAAGGAAATCCAGGCGCACCCGCTGAACCTGCCGCCGCAACCGCCGGGACTGGACAAGGCGCCGCCCAACATGCGGCCGAAGTCCGCCGCGGGTGCCGCTTCACCGGGCTAGGGCCCATCTCGATATCCGTTCGCCCTGAGCTTGTCGAAGGGCGAACGCGGCAAGTGACGTTTCCGTTCGTGCTTCGACAGGCTCAGCACGAACGGAAACCTTGCGGAAGCGACGGCGACGGTTCAAACAACCTGCGTGTGCCGGTTTGATGCCAGCGCACACGCACACGCATACGATCAGGATCGCTGCGCGTCCGCGGATTGCTGTGCACGGAGTTTTTCCGTCAGCGTTCCGGCATCGCGCCAGGTCAGCGGCGCGCGCTTGCGCGAGAGCTTCAGCAGCCGGCGCGCGCGCCGTTGTTTGGCGACGAGTCGCAGCCAGCGCGGATCGAGCGGCTCCGCCGTGAAGGCATGCAGCATGCGGCCGTCGCTGGCGAAATGGCGACCGAGCCTGTTTGCCAGGCCTTGCAAGCTTGCTGTCGTGAAAAAACCCACGTGCTGGCCGGTTTCCGGCGCGTAGTAATGCCATTGACCCGGACGGTTGCCATGTGTCGGCAGCAACTCGGTGGTGAAGATCAGGGCCGGCGCGCACGCGACGAGTCGCTCGAAAGCCGGCACCGGATCGACCAGGTGCTCGGCCACTTCGAAACACGTGACGAGATCGAAAGTCGTGTTTGCATCGGCCTCGAATCCCAGCGCGAAAAGATTCTCGCAGTGCGGATCGCTCCAGCGGAAGTCGTGGCCGCGATCGCGCATCAGACGCACGAACAGGCCGGTGCCTGCGCCGTAATCCAGCGCTGTTTTCGCGTCGCGGAAACGCCAGCGCAACAGCGCGTCCACGGCGTCCGCCAGCCACAGGTTTCGCATCGCGATGCCGGTGTCGAGCGCGGCAATCGCATGGTCGGCGTAGGCTTCGTCCAGCCAACCGGGATCCTCGACGAACACGAAGCCGCAGGCGGAACAGCGCCGGTAGCGCGCGCGGTGGCGGCCCAGCACCACCAGTTCACCGAAGGCTTCGGTGCGCGCGCCACAGAGCTTGCAGGTCATGGTGCGTAGTCGCGCAACGCGTCGGCGGCATCGCGCAGGCTGGCCGCGGCCGACATCGGCGCCACGCCGTGCGGCAGCACGCCGAGGCAAGGCGCCGCCAGCGAGCGGTTCAGCAGCACCAGGTTTTCCTTCGGGTTCAGCATGTCGGGATCGATGCGGTTGCCGATCCAGCCCAGCAGTTCGCAGCCGTCGGCGCGGATCGCGCGCGCGGTGAGCTGTGCGTGGTTGAGGCAGCCCAGTTTCAAACCCACCACCAGGATCACCGGCAGCTGCAGGGTCAGCGGGATCGCGTTGGCGCGCAGCGTGTCGGACAGCGGCGCCAGCCAACCGCCCACGCCTTCGACCACGATGGCCTCGCCGTGCATGATCGCGAGGCTGTCGTAGGCATCCTGGATCGGCGGCAATGTCACTTCTTCGTCCATTTCAGCCGCTGCGATGTGCGGCGACACGGGGGCCTTGAAGGCGAACGGGTTGCAGTGCTGGTAGCGCTCCGGCATGGGATCGCTGGCGGCGATCAGCGCCAGCGCGTCCTTGCTGCGCAAGCCCTCGGGCGTTTCCTCGCAGCCGCTCGCCACCGGCTTCATGCCGGTCGCGCGCAAGCCGGCCGCGCGCAGCGCGTGCAGCAGCGAGCACGCCGCGAAGGTCTTGCCGATGCCGGTGTCGGTGCCGGCAATGAACACGCCCTTGGTTTTCATGGCGGCAATGCAGCCTTCTTGTGTGAGCGATGGTATTTCGCGACGGGTCCGATGAGGGCGAGCAGGAAATAGACTGAGCCGGACAGCCCGGTCAGTTGGGCCGGCAATACCAGCGCGAGCAGCGCCGAAAACAATCCGACTGCGGCAACGTAGGTGAAGATCATGCTTCGCAGGCGGGCAGAGCCGGTTTCCTTGCGATCAAGCCAGGTGGCGGTGCGGGCGCCGTGCCGGTACAACATCGCCAGCGTGCCGGCCATGCAAGCGTAGGACAATCCGTAGCAGACGAACAAGGCCGCGACGTCCACGCGGGTATTGCTGGTCAAACGCGTTACGTCGGGCGACAGCGTGCCGCCGCTGATGCTGTTGAAGAAGTCCGAATACACCAAGTGCAACGGGAACACGAAGATCAGGGCAAAAAACACAAGCAGCAGCGACAGGAGCAGGCTGCCGCGATCGGTCAGACGCACCGTGTCCCGCCAACGCACGTGGGCATGCCAGAACCACGCCAGTTGCGCAAAACAGACGGCGAACGCCGGCACGCCCAGCAACGCGTGTTCCAGCGCATCGACGCTACGCGGCAGGCCACCGCCGCTTATGATCAGCAGGGTGATTGCGAACGCGAACGCGCCATCCACGAAGTTGTCGAGCCGCGCGCTTTCCGTGCGTTCGTGCCGCGCATTGATCTGGGCTGGCGTGACCGGTTCCGGCATTGCGCGATAATAGAGCAGTGGCCTTGCATTTCGTTCAAGCGACGCGCAAAAAGCGCGTCGCTTAACTCAAACCTCTCGTTCAGCGGGCGCGCAAGAGGCAGCGCGTCGCTCAACTCAAATACACCCCAAGCGAGTGTACTCAAAGTGTTCGAAGCCGCCGCCATTACCGCCGTCGACAAACCCGGGCTGTACGCCGAACTCACGCAACAGGCGGCGGGCCTGCTGCATGGCGAGAAAAACCTTGTCGCCAATGCCGCCAATTTTGCGGCGCTGGTCTTTCACGCATTGCCCGACATCAACTGGTGCGGGTTCTATTTCCTCGACGGCGGCGAACTGGTGGTGGGGCCGTTCCAGGGCAAGCCGGCCTGCATCCGCATCGCGCTGGGCCGCGGCGTGTGCGGCATCGCGGCCGCAACGCGAGCGACGCAGGTAGTGGAGGATGTTGCCGCCCATCCCAACCATGTTTATTGCGACAGCGCCTCGCGCTCGGAAATCGTGGTGCCGCTCATTCGCGCCGACGGCACGTTGCTGGGCGTGTGGGATGTCGACAGTCCTTCGCTCGCGCGCTTCGACGATGCAGACCGCGCCGGGATGGAAGCGTTGTGCGCGGTGTTCATGCGTGCACATGCCTGAACGCCTCAGTCGAAATCGACCACGTCGCCTGATTCCGGAAACGCGTGCTCGACCACGCGCGGCGGGATGTCGTGCCAGCGCTGCGATCCGAACGCGTTCCAGTCGGTGACGCGCCCGACCACGCGGAAATGATCCAGGGAATACGGCAAGCCTTCGCCCGCCAGCGGCATGGGCGAATCCGAGACGTGGAAGTGCAGGTGCGGTTCGGTCGAATCGCCGGAGAACCCGACTTCCGCGATGACCTGGCCCACGCGGACGCGATCGCCCCTGGCCACCTTGATGCTGCCGGGACGCAAGTGTTCGTAAGTGGCGAATTGCCCGTTGCCGAGATCCAGCGAAATGAAATTGCCCGCCGCATCCGGGTGCGGGTGGGTCCTGTTGTCCGCGATTCGCGCTGCCTCGGTGACGCCGTCGCGGGCCGCGGCCACGCGCGCGTCGGCGACAGCCAGCACTTTCGCGCCGTACGACAACGAGCTGGCAACGAAGCCCGAATCATCCTTCAGCGTGCGGCCGTGCGCGTCGACCTTCATCCAGTCGATCGCGAAGCGGCCGGGCAGGCGCGCATGCCCGTTGGCGGTGATGAACACGCGGCGGTGCCCGCGCGGCCAGATGTCGCTGTATACCGCGACCCAGGTGCCGCCGGCAACCGGCGACGCGAGTTCCGGCGATACGGCGGCGGCGATGGACACGCCGCGACCAGCGATGGTCGTCGCGTGGCCGGCCTGCTTCACCGTGAGCCGATGGCGAACGGATGCCGGCACTGCGTCGCCGACGTCCACGGTCAGGTACAGCACGGCCTGTGCGTGCGGCGCGACGACCGTGCCGTCGTTTTCCAGATCGCTGTCGGCGGCCAACGTCTTTTGATCCAGATGCAGGAGCGGTTTCCCGCTGCCGGCCAGAACGTCCAGCGTCATCAGTGCAAGCGGCGCGTCGGAATCGTTGCCCACATGCAGTTCGTACAACAAACGCTGCCCACCAGCCAGCTTGGCCGGGTGGATCGCGGCGTCGACATGCATCGCGACATCGGCGCCGTGTGCGGACGCCGTCATGCCGGACAGACAGACACCCGCGCACAAGGCAACGGCCTGCAAACCTCGTCGAATGCTCACGGAGGGGATGGTCCTGATTCACGCGGCGCCCGATGATGACACGTCCCGCTGCCTCGCGCCGTTCACCCGCCGGTTGCAAACCCCGGATACAAGGTCATGCCGCCGTCGACGTAGATCGAGGCGCCGCAGATGTAGTCGGATTCGTCGGAGGCGAGCCACGCGGCGACTTTCGCGACGTCTGCAGGTACGCCGATGCGTCCGAAGGGGATCAATTTTTCCAGCGCTGCGGCGGCCTGCGGCGTGTCCCAGGCCTTGCGGTTGATCGCGGTTTCGATCGCGCCGGGACAAATGGAGTTCACGCGGATCTTCCGGGGTGCGAGTTCCTGCGCGATCGATTCCATCAACTGCATGATGCCGCCCTTGGTGGTGGCGTAGTTGCAATGCCCGCCCCACGGGATTTCCTGGTGCACGGAACTCGTGAAGATGATCTTGCCGAGCGCGCGCGAGACGTCGCGCATCCCGCGCCGGGTGAATTCGCGTGCGGCTGCGCGCGCGCACAGGAACGCGCCGGTGAGGTTGACGCCGATCACCTGTTCCCACTGCGCAATCGTCATGTCCACCAGCCGCGCATCGCGCTGGATGCCGGCGTTCGAGCACACGATGTCCAGCGTGCCGAATTGCTTGATGGCCCCGGCAAACATGGCCTGCACGTCGTCTTCCTTGCTGACGTCGCCCTGGATCGCGATGGCCTTGCCGCCACCGGCCTTGTTGATGTCGTCGCAAATCGCCTCGGCGGTTTCCGGCTGCACCACGTAGTTGACCGCGACGTTGGCGCCTTCGGCCGCGAGTTCGCGCGCGATGCCTTCGCCGATGCCGGAGTTGGCGCCGGTGACCAGCGCGTTCTGGCCGGCGAGGCGTTTGGGGGCGGGTTGCGTGTTCATGGCGGCCTCCTTGTTCAAAGCGACAAAAATGAATTCGTCATTCCGGGGCCGACTGCGGCTCCATCGCGGGCGGAACCCGGAATCGGTTGTGCCTAGCTTTTAGCCCCGAGACCGATTCCGGGTTCGGGCCTGCGGCCCGCCCCGGAATGACGAAAGACGGGCATGGCGGTAGCGGAGCTCAATCATTCGCCTCGTTGGAAGGCGCGGCCCCGGATGTTTCCGTCGCCTTGCCCAGCCATTCCCCGCGGAATCCTGCGCGCTGCAATCCCAGCCTGATCGGCACGCAGTCGCGCATCAATTCCCACAGCATGCCGCTGCGGTGGTTCTCGATCATCAGTACGATCGGGCCCTGGTGCAGCGCGAAGTGCCACGGAGACACCCATGCGCACAGCTGCTTGCCGTCCACCATGGTGCACATCACGCCGGCCGTTTCGGTCTCGGGCCACGACAGGTTGAACGAGGCGTGGAAGCCGTAGCCCTGCGGGCTGTGGCCGATGAGTTTTTCGAGATGGCGGATTTCGTCCAGCACGATGCCGGGCGCGAACGGCAAGGACGCGATCGCCGACCACGGCGAGATGGTGCCGTCGTCGGGTCCGAACGGCGCGCCGCGCGCGGTGTAGTCGAAGAACTGGCGCTTGCGGCCGCGGAACTTCGCGCTGACGTTGCCCGGTCCGTCGGTGGCCGAGAAGCCCCAGCAGTTTTTTTCGTAGCCGACGAACTTGCGCGGATTGCGGCGCGCGTATTCGCGCTGGATCTCGGTGGCGACGCGGCTGTTCTCGAAGTAGTCGGTGTTTTTCGCGGCCATGAACTTGTCGCGGATGTCGCGGGTGTCGATCCAGAGATGCGAGAACTGGTGGATGAACAACGGTCCCGCATACAGCACCTCGCGCCCGTACAGGCGCCGCCACTTGAACGTCGATGTCCACGCGGTGTACGCGTCGTGCGTGACGGAGAACTCCGGCGCGGCCAGCGCCAGCACGTACAGGATCAGCGCCTCGTTGTAGCCGAGCCAGCGGTTGACGAGAAAACCCGATTCCGGTTTCCAGCCCAGCGACACGGCGTCCTGTCCGTCCTGCGCCCAGCGCCAGTCGACCCGCGCGTAGATGGATTGTGTGCGTTCGCGAACCTCGCGCTCGCCGGCTCCGTCGCCCGAAAAATAGCGCGCGGCGCACAGCATGCCGGCCACCAGCAGCGCGGTGTCGATGGTGGACAGCTCGCACTGCCACGCGCGCTCGCCGGATTTCGGATCCAGGAAGTGGTAGAAGAATCCCTTGTGGCCGACGCCATCGGGCTTGCCGCCCTGGTCGGCGCCGTCGAAGAAGCGCACGGCCGCCAGCGTGTAGGCGAGCGCGTCGCGATACAGCAGCCAGCCACGTTCGACCGCGACCGGATAGCACGACAGGGCGAAACCGACAGCGGCGATGCTGGCCGGCTGGGTCGGGCGGGTCGAGTCCAGCACCAGCCCATTGGCCGGGTTCACGTGTCGCTCGAAGTAGCGGAATGCCTTGCGCTGCAGGTCGTCGAGGATGGCCTCGTCGTCGTCGTGCGTGCGGTCGATGTTGCGCCCGCCGCGATGCGGCGTGGCGGCGGAGCGTGGACTGGCCGGCATCGGGCTTCCTCAGTTGGCGAGTTCGACGCGCACGGCGGCGATGGCGTGCGGCGGCAGATTGAGCTGGATGTCGAAACCGTCCCCGTTCACCTGCACCGCGACCGGTTCGGATTCCAGTTGCGAGACTTCATCCAGTTCCGCGACCTGTCTTGCATCGAGGTAATCGGGCGAACCCATGTCCAGCCACGCCTGCCGGCTGTTGCAATGCTCGTCGTCGACGCGCTGCACGTGGGCGCCTTTGGGTTTGCGCGAGCCCTGCACGTGCCAGGTCACGACTTCCGGTGCGATGTCGTGGTGGGGAAAGGCGTGGTTGGTCGCGAGCAAATCGACGTGGGTATCGTCCGCGCGCACCGCCCACGCATCGACGGTTGCGTGCGAGCCCACGACGGGCAGGCGTTCGTTGCCGAGGCCGTGCAGCAGTTGCATCGCGCGATAGCTGGGCTTGGCGATGCCGTGGATGGTCTGCAGACCGAAGCTGCCGTGGAAGGGCGTGGAGGAGAAATAGTTTTCCTCGAAGATGTCGGAAAACGTCCACCAGCTGTAGCAATGCACGAGGTCGGCCACGTCCAGCATGTTCTTGAACAGGAATGCCGCGGCATACGGCTGGTCGTGGAACTCGAAGAAGGGATTCGACGACGAGTTCCATTCGGTGTAACAAAGTTTCCGGTCGCCGACCGTCTCGCGCATCTTGCGCACGCGCTGGATCAGCACGTCACGTGGTGCGTCGGAAAGTTGCGTTTCGGTGTCGTCGCCGGGCTTGCCCAGCGCGTCGGTGGGGTAGTGGTGCGTGGACACGAAATCCACGGGCAGTTTGTTCGTTTCGCAGAAGTCCAGGAATTCCGGCACCCATTCGTCGTCGGCCGTCGCCGGGCCGCCCACGCGCAGTTGTGCATCGATACCCTTGATCGCGTTCGCGGTGTATTGGTAGAGCTTGAAGTAGTCGGCCTGCTCGCCCTTCCAGAACGCATCGAGGTTGGGTTCGTTCCAGACCTCGAAATACCACGAGCGCACCTCGTCGATGCCGTAGCGATCGACCCAGTGCTTCACCAGTCGCGTGATCAGGTCGGCCCATTTCGCGTAATCGCGTGGCGGGGTGACGTTGGCCTTGTAGAAGAACACGATGTCGCCGCCTGATTGCAACGCGGTCGGCATGAAAGACAGTTCCACGAACGGCTTCATCCCGATCGAGACCAGGAAATCGAAGATCTGGTCGGTGTTGAAGAACGAGTACAGATCCTTGTCGCACTCGATCAGGTACGTGCACATCTCGTCGTTGAGCAGCCCGTGGAAACGCACGTAACGCACGCCGAGTTCGACACGGGTCTTACGCATCTGCGCCTGCCAGTCCGCGCGCAGCGCCAGCGCGGCACGCCCGCTGCCGACCGTGTGGCTCCAGACGTGCGCGAGTGCGCTGCCGGGCGCGTCGAGCTGGGTGGTGAAGGTGGCGGGCATGCGAGGCTCCCTGCGGCGAAACCGGGAATTTCGCCGAACCGCCGTGAGCGCGGCGTCAAGGTGCGGCCGCGAGCGCAGCCGCGTCGACGCGGCCGAACCTCACCAGTACCTCGTGCAACCGGCCGTCGTCGACCAGTGCAATCACCGTGCCGGTTTGCAGTTCACCGTCGACGCTGATGTCGGCGATGCCGCTGTCGCCCGGCCTGCGCACGAATTCGATGCGGTAGCGGGTGTTGCCATGTCGCCAGTCCGCGCTCCAGCGTTCCCAGTCGTCGGGAACGCACGGCGCAAACGACAACGTGTTGCCTTCGCGGCGCAAGCCCAGCAGCGATTCGGTGACGAGGCGGTACATCCACCCGGCCGAGCCCGTATACCAGCTCCAGCCGCCGCGGCCGAGGTGATTCTCCGCGGCGTACACGTCGGCCGCGATCACGTAGGGTTCGAGGCGGTAGCGTTGCAACGCGTCGGCGTCGCCGGTGTGCGACAGTGGATTCAGCATGCGTGCGACGCGCCATGCGTCGTCCGCGCGGCCGAGTTTCGCCAGCGCCATCGCCACCCACACCGCGGCGTGGGTGTACTGGCCGCCATTCTCGCGCACGCCCGGCACGTAGCCCTTGATGTAGCCGGGATCGAGCGGTGTCTTGTCGAACGGCGGCGTGAACAGCTTGACGACCCCGGCGTCGCCGTCGACCAGGTGTTCCAGCACCGCATCCAGCGCGCGTTCGCTGCGCGCACGGTCGCCGATGCCGGCCAGCGCCGACCAGCTCTGCGGCAACGAGTCGATGCGGCATTCCTCGCTCGCGGATGCGCCGATCGCGACGCCGTCGTCGTTCCACGCGCGCAGGTACCAGTCGCCGTCCCAGGCATGGCGTTCCAGCATGGTCGCGAGTGCGGCGGCGGCCTTGTCGAATTCCGCGGCGGTGACGGCGTTGCCGCGCGCGGCGGCCAGTGGCGCGAAACGCTTCAGCACGTCGTGCAGGAACATGCCCAGCCACACGCTTTCGCCGCGTCCGTGCAGGCCGAGCCGGTTCATGCCGTCGTTCCAGTCGCCGCCGCCGATCAGCGGCAGGCCGTGTACGCCGAAGCGCAGGGAATGCCGGATCGCGCGCAGGCAGTGTTCGTACAGGCTGGCCGATTCGCCGCCGACGTGCGCGTCTTCGTACACCGATTCCTCGTCGGCGGCGAGCGCGCGGCCTTCGAGGAAGGGCGCGGGTTCGTCCAGGACCGTGGCGTCGCCGGTCACGCGCAGGTACTCGGACGCGCACCACGGCAGCCACAGCAGGTCGTCGGTGATGCGGGTGCGCACGCCCTTGCCGGTGGGCGGATGCCACCAGTGCTGGACGTCGCCCTCGCGGAACTGGTGGTGGGCCGAGCGCAGCAGTTGCGCGCGCGCCAGTTGCGGCCGCGTGTTGAGGATCGCCATCGAATCCTGCAGCTGGTCGCGGAAACCCCATGCGCCGCCGGACTGGTAGTAACCGCTGCGCGCGAGGATGCGCGCGGCCAGCACCTGGTATGGCAGCCAGCCGTTCGCCAGCAGGTCGGCGGCGGGATCGGGCGTGCGCACGCGCAGTTGCGAGAGCGTGTCGTGCCAGTGCGCGCGCACGCGTTCGAGCTCGGCTTGCGCGGCTTCGACATCGTCGAAGGCTTGCACCAGCGCGCGCGCTTCGGCTTCGTTGTCGGCGGCGCCCAGCACGATCATCGTCGCGACTTCCTCGCCGGGCGCCAGTTCGAAGATCGCACGCTGCGCCGAACAGGGATCGAACCCGGCACCCACGCTGCCGTCCAGCGTTTCCGCGCGCATGCCGAGCGGCGCGTCGAGGCTGCGGTTGCGCCCGAGGAAGGCGCGCCGGTCGGCGGTGAAGGCCTTGCGCGCCGTCGCGATCGCGTGGAACGCCACCTTGTGCGCGAACACGTCGTCGTAGGGATTTTGCGCGAACAGCGCGCCGCACACGGGATCGATGCGGGTGCGCACATGCGCTGCGCTGCGCTCGCGGCGTTCGCCCAGCACCCATTCGACATAGCTGGTCAGCGAGATCCGGCGGGGGCGGTCGCTCTTGTTGACGAGCTTCAACACGGCGAGCTTGACCGGTGCTTCGCGGGCGACGAACACGGTCATTTCGCCGTACAGGTCCGCGTGCGCGTGTTCGAAGCGGCTGTAACCGAAACCGTGGCAGACCCGGTACGGGTCGCCGCAGGGCGTCGGCCGCGCGGTCGCCGACCAGAATTCGCCGGTCGCCTCGTCGCGCAGCCACAACGCTTCGCCGCTGGCGTCGCGCAGCGGGTCGTTGTACCAAGGCGTCAGGCGGAACTCGTGGGCATTTTCGGCGAAGCTGTAGGCGCCGCCGGTTTCGCTCACCACCGAGCCGAACGTTTCGTTGGCGAGCACGTTGCACCACGGCGCGGGGGTGGGCGCGCCGGGCGCGAGCCAGATCGAATATTCGCTGCCGTCGTTGCGGAAGCCGCCCAGCGCGTTGGGCATGCGCAGGTCTTCCGTGGGCGGTTGCAGCGCGTAACCCGCGGCTTGCGGTTTGCGCAACGGCAGCCGCTCCGGCATTTCGGTTTGCGCGTCGATGGGCAGCAGCCGCGCGATCTGGTCGCGCAGGCGGCCGGCGTCGCCCGAGAACACGCAGCGCGCCGTGGCCAGCATCAGCGCGCGGTCGGGTGCCGACAGGTGCTCGATGCGCCACGCGAACATCTTGCCGCGTCCCTGGCCGCCGCGCGCCTCCGCGCCGGATTCGATCAGGTAAAGGATGTGCTCCTGCAGTTCCTGCCGGTAACCCGACATCTCCTCGTTCCAGATCAGCAGGTCCGCGTGCAGGCCGCGCATCTGCCAGTAGCCGTGTGCCTGGATGAGGTGTCGCACCAGGTCGATCTGGCTGGCGTTGGCGATGCGCGCCAGCACGATCGGCAGGTCGCCCGAGATGCCGTGTTTCCACAATGCCGATTGCGGCGGCAGCACGCCGTCGCTTTCGAAGCGCGCCGCGATCGGCCCGTACAGCAGCGCGCTGGCGAGGCGCTGGTATCGCTGCGCTTCCACCGCGCTCATGTTGAGTTGTTGCAGCGCGACCTGGTCGTGGGTCCACGCCAACTGGAACACGCGCTGGTGCAGGTGCCGTTCGCGGTACTTGCGCGCCAGCGCAAGCGCGGCTTCGCGATCCGGCGCGACGCCGGTGAGGAGGTCGAGGCTGGCGGTGTGGCCGGGGCGGATCAGGATGCGGCGGCGGATCGACACGATCGGATCGAGCACCGCGCCGGTGTGGCCGTCGAGCGGCGCGGCGTCGGCCAGCGCGCGTGGATTCGCGGGTCCGTTGAGGCGGCCGAGGAAGGCCTCGCGGTCGGTCTCGAACCCGCCTTCGCCCACGGTTCCGCCGCGGGTGGTCATCTGGTGCAGCAGCCACGGATGGTGCTCGTCCGGGCTGCGCGGGCGGCGCGTTGCAAGCAGGGCATCCAGTTCCGGCGCCGATTCGGTTTCCAGGAACAGCTTGCTGAACACCGGGTGCGAGGCGTCGGCATCGGGCGGTGCCAGCACGATCTCGGCGTAGCTGGTGATTTCCAGGGTGCGGGTCTTGAGGGTGCGGTTGGTCAGGCGCAAGCGGCGCAGCTCGATGTCGTCCTCGGCCGATACCGCCACCAGCAGCTCGGTCGCGATGCCGAAATCGGTGCGGTGAAATTCCGCACGCGCCTGCGAGAAGGTCGCGCTGCAGCTGCCGCCGGCGTCGCCCAGCGGTTGCCGCGTGGCCGACCACGTGTTGCCCGATTCGACGTCGCGCAGGTACACGAAAGTGCCGTCGTCGTCGCGCACCGCGTCGCCGCGCCAGCGGGTGAGCGCGAGCTCGCGCCAGCGGCTGTAGCCCGCGCCGGCCTGGGTCAGCATCACGTGGTAGTTGCCGTTGGACAGCAGGTGCACTTCCGGCAGCGGCGTGTCCATCGCGGTGATCTCGCGCGTCTGCGCGTGCACGCGCGCGCGGGTCTGGCGCGGCTGCTCGACGTCCAGCGTGGCCGGATGGCGCGGGCGGGCTTCCGGGATCTTTTCGCGCAGCAACAGTTCGTGCGCGCGGAACATCGGTTCGCGCATGAAGCGCGTTTGCATGGGCTGGCGGTTCAGCAGCGCGGACAGCGCGAGGAAGCTCATGCCGTGGTGGTGGGCCATCCAGCTTTTCACCAGTGCGAAGTCCTCGTCGCCGCTGACGCGACCCGCGGTGAAGTCGAGCGCTTCGTAGAAACCGTAGCGGGTGAGCGCGCCGATGCCGGCGAGGCGTTCGAGGTTGTCGCAAGCCGCGGCGGGATCGACCATCAACGCCATCGCGCTCGCGTACGGTGCGATCACGAGGTCCTCGCCGAGGCCGCGCTTCAGGCCCAGCCCGGGCACGCCGAACGCGCGGTATTGGTAGGTGAGGGTGGCGTCGGTCGCGTTGTAGGCGGACTCGGAAACGCCCCATGGCACCTGCTGCTGCGCGCCGTACTGGATCTGGCGCGCCACCGCCGCGCTGCAGGTGTCGTCGAGCAGCGTGTTGCGCCAGGTCGGCATCAGCAGCTGCGGCATCAGGTATTCGAACATCGAGCCGCTCCACGACACCAGCGCGGGACGTCCCGCGGCGATGGTGAGCAGGCGCCCGAGCTTGAACCAGTGGGTCGGCGGAACCTGGCCCTGCGCGATCGCGACGTAACTGAGGATGCGCGCTTCCGACGCCAGCAGGTCGTAGTGGCTGGCGTCGCGCCTGTCGCGTTCGACGTCGTAGCCGATGGTGAACTGTTCGCGACGCTCGTCCCACAGGAACGCAAGATCCATGTTCGCGAACGCGCGGCAACGCGCGGACAACGCCTGCGCATCGTCGCGCTGGCGGTTGAGGGTCGCGCCGAGTTCGGACAGCGCGGCGCACAGGTCGTCGGCGCCTTCGGCCTGCAGCCGGCCGGCGATCGCGGCGGCCAGTTCGCGGGCGCGGGCGCGGGTCGGGTTGCCTTCCAGTTCGGCCAACCACGCGCGCGTAGTCGGGTCGTCGCTGCCGCAATCGCCGAGTCCCAGCCACGGCGCCAGTTCGTCCAGTTCCTCGCAGGCCGCGGTGGCCTGGCGTGCCAGCGCGCGCGTCCATTCGGGGAATTCGCCCGCGATCGCGTTGTCGGCGACCAGTTGCGCCAGCTTGATGGCTTCGGCTTCGATCCTCGCCAGCAGGCCGTGCAGGACCGGCAGGTTGCCGCCGTGGTCGGCCGCGTCGGCGACCAGTCCGTCGAGCTCGGCGAGGGTGGCGGCCAGCGCGAGGTTCGCATGCGGGTCGGGTGCGTCGACCTCGGACATCTGTTCGCCCAGCACGCGTGCGGTGTCGCGCAGACCGTGCGCGAGGTTCGGCGACACCAGCGCGTCGCCGTCGGTGTGCTCGAGCGCGTTGGCCAGCACCACCAGGCAGCCCATCAGATTGCCGCTGTCCACGCTGGAAATGTATCGGGGCGGCAGCGGCTCCAGCGTCTGCGTGTCGTACCAGTTGTAGAGGTGGCCGCGATGGCGCGGCAGTTTCATCACGGCGTCGAGCGTCGCGGCGGTACGCTGCAGCCAGCCGCGGTGGGTGAGATAGCCGAAATCGTGCGCGGTCAAGTCGGCCAGCAGCGCCATGCCGATGTTGGTGGGCGAGGTGCGGTGCGCGATCTGTTCGACCGGGTAGGCCTGGCAGTTGTCGGGCGGCAACCAGTGCTCGCCGGCGTTGACGAAAGTTTCGAACCAGCGCCAGACGCGCCGCGCGACGCCGCGCAGGAACAGTTGCTGGGCGACGTCCAGCGGCAATGACGGCCGCTCCGGCACGCGGCTGATCCACCATGCCAGCCACGGCGATGCGAACCACAGGACCAGGAATGCCAGCGCCGCCGGCAACCCCTTCGGCATGTCGATCGCCAGCGCGAACCCGACCACCAGCGCGACCGCGGGCGCCACCCACATCAGGCGCACGTACTGCACGAAGCTGGATGCCGCGCCGCGCACGGCGTCGTGCATCGGCGTCCATTCCAGCAGGTGCTTGCGGGTGAACAACAGGCGGCCGGCGCTGCGCATGATTGCGTCGAGGTTGAGCCAGGCCTCGAACGGCAGCGTCGCGATCGAGAACACGTCGCGCAGCAATTCGTCGCGGATGCCGCGCCAGGTGTTGCGCCAGCGGCGCGGCGGCACGCGTTGCCGGAGATTACGCGCCACCTGCACCGACGCGATCAGCAACGGCGGTCCCAGCAGCATCGCCACCACGACCAGCGTCCAGTACACGGCCGATGCGCCATGCGACCAGCCGCGCAACAACAGCGCCAGCATCGCCAGCGGCACCAGTCCGCGCCGCAGGTTGTCGAGGATCTTCCAGCGATGGTGCGCCTTGAGGGTGTTGCGCAAGCCGCGCCGGCGCGGGCCGGGCACGATCGGCAACAGCCATTGCACGATCTGCCAGTCGCCGCGGGTCCAGCGGTGGCGGCGGCGTGCTTCCACGCTGAAGCGGTTGGGCTGGTGTTCGACCAGTTCGATGTCGCTGACCAACCCCGCTCTCGCGTACGAGCCTTCCAGCAGGTCGTGCGAAAGGATCAGGTCGTTCGGAAAACGCGTGCCGACCGAGCGGCTGAACGCGTCGACGTCGTAGATGCCCTTGCCCACGAACGAGGCTTCGCCGAACAGGTCCTGGTACACGTCCGACACCGCGCGCGTGTATGGGTCGAGCCCGGTGGAGTCGCTGTACAGGCGTGCGAAGCGGCTGGGGCGATCGCCGCTCCAGGTCACCGAGATGCGCGGTTGCAGCAGGCCGTAACCCGCGACCACGCGCCGCGAACCCTTGCTGAACCATGGCCGGTTCAAGGGATGCGCCATGGTTTCGATCAGCCGGCGCCCGGCTTCCGGCGGCAACTGGGTGTCGGCATCCAGCGTGATCACGTAGCGCGTGCCCTGCAGGGCGTCGAGGTCGCCCACGATCTGGCTGAAGGCGCGCTCGGGATTGGCGCCCCGCAGCACGCGGTTGAGGTCGCCGAGCTTGCCGCGCTTGCGTTCGAAGCCCATCCACGTCGACTGGCGCTGGTTCCACTCGCGCGGACGGTGGAACAGGTAGAAGCGCGTGCTGCCGGCGAGCGGGTGTCTCGCGTTCAGGCGGTCGATGCCGGCGGTCGCGGCTTGCAGCAAGGCCGCGTCGCCCGGCACGTCGCGCTCGGCGGCGTCGGGGAAATCGGTCAGCAGCGCGAAACGCAGATTCGGGTCGCGGTTGCCGAGATGGCGGATTTCCAGCGCGTCGAGTTGCTCGTCCAGTCCCTGCGTGCTGCCGAGCAGCCATGGCACCACCACCAGCGTGCGGCAGTCGTCGGGGATGCCGCCGCTGAAGGACATCCGCGGCAGCAGCTGCGCCGGCACCAGCATGCCCAGCAGCCAGTTCACCAACGCGACCGCGGGTTGGCTCGCGGCCACGAACACCGCGGCCAGCAACACGATGTCCAGCGCCAGCGGCGCCGGCGCGTACCAGCGGTCTCCGGTCGCGATCAGCACGGTGATGATCAGGCTGGCGAGGAAGATGCCGCCGAGGTAACTGCTGGAAGGCCAGTGCTTCAGGCGCCGCGCGATGCGGTATTCGGCCGGGGCGCGTGCGCCGAGCGCGCGTTCGAACTCGTCCCTGCCGTCATCGATCAGGTGGTAGCCGACATGGCGCAGGCGCGGATCGTCCTCGGGATCGTGCCCGGCTTGCGCCCGTTCGACCGCGCGGCGCGCGACCTCGGGCTCGGCCTGTCCGCTGCGCATCGCCAGCGATTCGATCGCGTGCCGGTAGCGTCCGCGGGTCGGGAAGTCCATGTCCGCGTAGGCGCCGGCGGGATCCTGCGCGAGGATGCGGTCCACCACGCCCACGCGTTCGATCAGTTCCGACCAGTTGGTCTCGCCGATCCGGCGCAGGCTGTTGATGCGGTTGGCGATCGACACCTGGTCGGCGGCCTGCGCGCGGGCCTCGCCGTCGATCACCCTGGCGACGCTGGTGCCGCGCTGTTCGAGCTGCGCCTCGGCGAAGCTGAGCGCGAGTTTCAGCGACGGGTGCTTGCCTTCCAGCAGGCGGTAGAACTCGGCCGCGAACGCCGGCGAGATGAAGGATTCCGTACGCGCCATCTCGGCGACGCTGACCAGCATGTCGGCGGGCGAGTGCGCGGCGACGTCGATCAGGTGTTCGGCCCAGAATTCGGCGCGCGAGTAGGCTTCGAGCCGGCGCGCGATGGTGATCGCGCAGGCCGTGAGCCCTTCGATCAGAGCGACGCGCACCAGCACCGGCACCGTCCACAGTTCGACCAGGTCCAGCGGGCCCTGGCGTTGGTATTCGTCGAGGTAGCGCTCGATCCCGTCGGGTTCGAGGTTGCCGTCGAACTGGGCGATGCAGGCGCGCAGCACCCGCAACATGCGCGGAACCACCGTGCCGTCGCCGGTTTGGCAGCGCGGCAATCGTCGCCAGACCCGCGCCGACAGCGACTCGCGCACCTCGCGGATTTCGTTGCGGATCAGGTAGACGTTGTCGATCAGCCATTCCGCGGCCGGCTCGATGCGGCGGTTCTCGATCGCCGCGGTGCGCGCCACCGCGTAGGCGTGGGACAGGGTCTGGTCGTGCGCGGTCAGCGCCCTGGCGAGGTCGAACGGCGCCGCCTGCGTCACCCGCGCGTGTTCGCGCGCGAGCGCATGGGCGGAAATCGCCGTGATCGCGGGTTCGGGCATGTCGCGCGACAGGGTGTGTTCGTGCGCGATCCGACGCGCGGCCCGCCGTATCCTGAACCTGCGAATCCATGCTTGCGGGCGGTGGTTGCGCGGCACCTTAGGGCCTGTTGACGCTATGCCAAGTGAGCCGCGTTGCTTCCGCAGCGGCCGCCAGACAAGGCGCGCGCCGCAGCACCATGGTGGTTCCATGGCCAAGGCGTGCACCGCCGCATGGCGGCCGCTGCGGAGCAACCCTTCGGGCCGTGGCCGTTTGCCCGCATGGCTGTGTCATTGCTCGTCTATGTATCGACATACATCTTCCTCGCTCTTCCTTGCCCTGTGGGCAAACGGCCGACGGCGCGGCCACGTGGCATGGCGTCAACAGGCCCCGGTCACTCGTCGGGCAGAATCTTCGATGTTAGCGAAACGGAAGTTGTTTTCGCGTCAGGGCCTGTTCACGCCATGCCACGTGGCTCACCGACACGGCGTCGACAGGCGCCGGGCAGCCGTGTCCGGCGTGGTCGGCAAGGGGTGGCTGTTCGCGCGCAAGCATCGCAGCGGGCCGGCGCCGTCTTGATCCGGCTCATTTGGACGAGCTTCCCCGCACGGCTATACTTGCGCGGTTATGGCGTCCGCGGGGGCCCGGGGACACTGCCAACCTTCCAACCGGAGTTTGCAAGTGAGCACGCATCTCACCCCGTCCGACCGTACCTTCATGAAGCACTTCGCGATCATGATCGCCATGCTCGCGAGCACTGCGGTGCTGCTGACGATCGTCGGCGCGTTCGTGTGGGCGTCGCTGCCCAAGGAAAACAACCAGCGCGAAGTGCAGCGGGCGGGCGACCGCATCGCGCCGGTGGCGGGCGTGTACGCGGGCGACACCGGGCGTGCGGCGATGGAGGCCGCCAAGGCCGCCGCGGACAAGGCTGCCGCCGCGCAAGTCGCCTACGGCGGCACCACCGACGGCAACGTGATCTTCGACAAGCTGTGCACGTCCTGCCACACCGCGGGCGTCACCGGCGCCCCCAAGCTCGGCAACAAGGCCGAATGGGCGCCGCGCATCAAGCAAGGCATCGCCACGCTGGTCAAGCATGCGATCGACGGTTACACCGGTCCCGACGGCAACCACATGCCGGCCAAGGGCGGCAACCCGGCGCTGACCGATGCGCAGGTCGAGGCCACCGTGAAGTGGATGGTGTCGCAGGTGAAGTAATGTGCGTCCGCGCGACGCCGAGGGCTTCGCGCGCGTTGTGTTTCAGCCAGGCATCGACAGCCGGCGCCGCAACTTCAAGCTCGATGCGAACGGTCCCGCCGCGCGAAGGCGGGCTGCACCCGCGCTACCTGCCTTGGGGGCGACTCGCCAGGAGATCGGTCACCGGCACGAACCCGCCGAAGATCATCCGTTTGCCGTCGAAGATCTGGGCGCACTGCTCGGGGCTCAGGCGCGGATCCGCCATGACCTTGGCCATGCCGGCGTCGCGGGTGGCCTTGTCCGGCCATTCGATCCATGAGAACACCACCGTCTCGTCGGCCTTGGCCTGCACGGCCCTGCGGAAGTCGGTGAGCTTGCCTTCCGGTACATCGTCGCCCCAGCATTCGAGGACGCGGCGGGCGCCGTATTCGATGAACACCGGGTCGATCTTGTGCGTCTGATCGATGAAGGCCTGTTTGCCCGCGGTGGGCACCGCGATCACGAAACCGTCGACATAGGACATGCTGATTCTCCACTCGTGGCGGGGCACCGGATCGCGCCCTCGTCATGACGACGAATGGAGCCAGGGCGGATCGACACGCCCACGCGGCGGTCGCCGGGCGACCAGCGGGTCGCCGCCGAGTCGTTGCGATGGTCAGCCCGCGATGTAGCGCTGCAGTTGATCGATCTCGGTCGCCTGGTCGTCGATCACGGCCTTGACCAGGTCGCCGATCGACACCAGCCCGACCAGCCGGCTGCCCTCGACCACGGGCAGGTGGCGCACGCGCAGTTGCGTGCACAGGCGCATGCATTCGTCCACGGTGGTGGCCGGCGACACGCTGGTCGGCGACGGCGTCATGATGTCCGACACCGGCGTTTCGCGTGAAGAGTGGCCTTTCAGGATCACCTTGCGTGCGTAATCGCGCTCGGTGACGATGCCCGTCAGCGCGTCGCCGCGCATCACCAGCAACGCGCCGACGCCGCGTTCGGCCATCGTGCGGATCGCATCCAGCACGGGCGCTTCCGGGGTGATCGTGAATACCGCGTTGCCCTTTATTTCAAGCAGATGCCTGACCTGTCGCATGGGAACCTCCAGCGGGCTGCGGGTGGTGCCCCGATTCTAGCGCTTGCGGCAGGATCGTTGCGGATCGACTGCCGACCGCGCAGGCGGCACGAAGCGCGTGTCGGTCAGACCGGAAAGGCGGGCGCGCTGGCGCGAATCCAGGTGTCGACCGGCTGCGCTTTCGCGTACAGGAATCCCTGCACGCGGCGGCAGCCCAGCTTGCGCAGCAGGTCGCGTTGCTGCGGCGTCTCGACGCCTTCTGCGATGACCTGGATCGACAGCGTTTCGGCCATGGCGAGGATGGCGCGGATCACGGCGTCGCCGCTGCCTTCGGCGTCCGCGCTGAGGTTGGCGACGAACGAGCGGTCGATCTTGAGGGTCTGCAGCGGATATTGATGCAGGTAGGACAACGAGGAATAGCCGGTGCCGAAATCATCCAGCGAAATGCAGATGCCGGCCCGGCGGAATGTCTGCAGGATGCGCTTGACCGCGGGCGTGTTCTCGAGCAGCGCGCGTTCGGTCACCTCCACGTGCAGGCGCGACGCCGGCACCGCGTATTCCGCGAGCAGCCCGAGCAGGCGCTGGTCGAAGCGTGGGTTGCTGAAGTGGCGCGCGGAAAGGTTGATGGCGACGAACGCGTCGTCGTCGCCGGCCAACACGTTGGCGTCGCGGCAGACCTGGGTGAAGATTTGCCAGTCGATGGTCTCGGAGGTGCCGGTGTCCTCGGCCACGTTGAGGAACTCGCCGGGGAGCAACACGCCGCGCTGCGGGTGGCGCCAGCGCATCAGCGCCTCGTAGCCCGCCACCTTGCCGCTTTCGAGGTCGATCACCGGCTGGTAGTACGGCACGAATTCGTTGCGGGTCAGCCCGCGGCGCAGGTCGTTTTCGACTTCCAGCAGCGACACCGCCTGCTTGCGCAGGTCGTCATCGAACACCGCGTAGCGGTGGCGGCCATCGGCCTTGGCGCTGTACATCGCCGAATCGGCGTCGCGCAGCAGTTCGTCCGGATTCCGGTAGTGCGGCGCGGCCAGCGCGATGCCGACCGAGGTCGAGGTGAACAGCTCCTTGGCGGCGAGCCGGAACGGCGCGTTGAGATCGTTGATGATGCGCTCGGCGATCTGGCACGCGCGCGCGGCATCATGCACGCCTTCCAGCAACACGCTGAATTCGTCGCCGCCGAGGCGTGCCACCACATCGTCGGATTTCAGGCAGGCGCGGATGCGGATGCCGACCTGCAGCAGCAGGTCGTCGCCGACCATGTGTCCGACCGAGTCGTTGATGACCTTGAAGCGGTCGAGGTCCATGAACAGCACCGCGAAGCCCCTGGAAGGATCGGCGTGGTAGCGTGCCAGCGCGTCGGCCATGCGTTGCATCAGCAGCGCGCGGTTGGGCAAGCCGGTCAGGGCGTCATGCAGCGTTTCGTGCTTCAGGCGCGCCTCGATGCGTTCGCGCTCGGCGATCTGTGCACGCAGGTCGCGGTTGGCCAGCGCCAGTGCGCGCGTGCGTTCGTCCACGCGGTTTTCGAGTTGCGCATAAGCCTGCCGCAGCGAATCCTGGGCGCGTATCCGTTCCAGCGCGTTGGCGATGTGGTACGAAACGAACGTCAGCAATTCCTGGTCGCGCCGGGTGTAATGGTGTTCGGGCGAATAGCTCTGCACCACCAATACTCCCGCCGTCCGGTCGGCGCACACCAGCGGCACGCCCAGCCAGCATTCCGACATCGTCCCGTAGTGCCCGACCTCGCCCGAGGCGCGCAACCGTACCATCTCGAACTTGTCCACCAGCAACGGCTCGCCATGGTGCAGGACGTACTCGGTGAGTCCGTTCGCAAGCTTGCGGGCGGGATTTTCGCGGTCGCACTCGTCCACGGAATACGGGAAGCTGAGTTCGGTGCCGTCTTCGGAAACCAGCGCGATGCAGAAGTTGCGCGCGTTGATCAGGTCGTCCACGATCTGGTGGATCGAGGCATAAAACGCGTCGATGCTGTCGTTGCTGCTGGCCAGCCCGGCGATCCGGAACAGCGCCGCCTGCAGCCGTTCGCCGCGCTGGCGTTCCAGCACTTCATTTTGCAGCACGTCGTTGGCACGGCTCAGCGCCAGCGTGCGTTCCTCGACGCGGCGCTCCAGCTCGGCGTGCGCCATGCGCCGTTCCAGCGTGGTCTGGATGTGCTGCGCCACGTAGGTCAGCAGCGCCTTGTCCTGCTCGTCGTAGTGATGGGCGTCGTCGTAGCTTTGCACCACCACGCAACCGACGGCTTCCTTTTCGCGCAGCAGCGGCACGCCCAGCCACTCCCGGCACACCGCGCCGACCATGTGGAACGGGCCGTCCACCTGCCGGCCGATGGATTCCGGCGAGCCCATCAACGGTTTGCCGCCGCGCAGCACGTGCCAGGTGGGGCCGTGGTTCATGTCCGCCATCGAAAGCACGCCTGCCGGATCGGGAGGATCGGCATCGACGCTGTCCGCGTAGTAGGGGAACCGCACGTCGTCGCGCCCGGCGTCGTACAGGGCGATGTAGAAATTCACGGCGTACATCAGCGTGCCGACGATCGCGTGCAGCGCGGTGAACATCGAGGTGAGGTCGGTGCCGGCCGTACTGGCCTGGTCGGCGATCGCGTACAGCGCGCGTTGCAGGCGTTCTGATCGGCCAAGCTGTTCGACCGAGGTTGCCAGCGCGCTGCGCTGGTCGAGCGCATCGATGCGCGCCGCGATCAATTCGGCGGCGGCCTGCAACGAGGCCTGGCAGTCGCGGCCGGGCGGCGCGGTGACCAGCAGGATTTCACGTCTGGACAAACCGATGTGGAGGGATTGCCCGGGCGCCCGCGCGACCAGGTATTCCCCGGTGCTTCGGTCGCAACGTCGCAGCGTCGTTCCCGGCGCCAGTTCATCCAGCAGCGCGATCGAGGCCGCCACCACCGCATCCAGGTCGGGTGCCGCCCACAGGTTGGTGCTGGCCTGCAGCAACGCGGTCGCGACCGTCGGCGGATGGCCGGGCGCGGCGGGCGTTGGCAGAAGCTGGGCATGGGCAGCCATCCGTATGGACCCTGTGGACGTTTGGCGGGTGGTCCGGAGCGTTATCGGCGGGCGGGCGTGGAAGTTGCGCGCGCCATTGTGACTTTGGTCACATTGCGCGATGCGGTGCCGTGGCGAAAGGAATCAGCGTCTGCGACGCCCGTCATCGGGACCCGCTGGGCGTGGCGGCTGTTTCTCCAGGACATAGGCCACGCCGCCGAGCTGGCGCATCTGTTGCTCGATCCAGGCTGCGCGACGCTGGATGTACGGCGACGGCCGGTCGGCGTGCCAGCCGCGCGGATTCGGCAGCACGGCCGCGAGCAACGCGGCCTGGTGCGTGCTCAGGCGCGACGCCGGTACGTGGAAATACGTCTGCGCCGCAGCCTCGACCCCGTAGATGCCGTTGCCGAGTTCGGCGATGTTGGCGTACACCTCCAGCACGCGGCGCTTGGGCCAGGTGACATCGATCAGCACCGTGAAATACGCCTCCAGTCCCTTGCGGAAGAAACCGCCGCCGTTCCACAGGAACAGGTTGCGCGCGACCTGCTGGGTGATCGTGCTGGCGCCGCGCAGCCGTCCGCCGGTCTCGGCCACGTCGATGGCCGAACGGATCGAGGCGATGTCGAAACCGTGGTTGAAGGGAAATGTCTGGTCCTCGCCCGCGACCATCGCCAGCGGCGCGACCGGCGCGATCCGTTTGAACGGTACCCAGCGATAGTGCAGCGAGAAGTTGTGTTCGCCCTGCCAGCGCGCCGCGACCGTGCGTTCGACCATGTAGGCGCTGGTGAGCGGCGGCACGAAGCGCAGGACCAGCACCGGCAACCAGGTCGCGACCACGAACGCCGCCACCAGCCAACCGAGTCGCCGCAGCCAGCGACGCGCCCGCGACCGTCGCGGGCGCGGGTTGCCACGATCGATCATGCAGTGACGTCGCGCGGCATGCCGCCGGCCGTCCATGTTTCCAGTGGTTGCGCGGGCGCGTACAGGAAGCCTTGCGCGAAATGGCAGCCCATCTTGACCAGCAGGTCGCGCTGTTCCACGGTCTCGACGCCCTCGGCGATCACCTGCATCGACAACAGCTTGGACATCGCGATGATGGTGCGGATCACCGCATCGCTGCCGCTCTGGCTGTCGACGGCAAGGCCGGTGATGAAGGAACGGTCGATCTTGAGCGCCTGTACCGGATACTGGTGCAGGTATGACAGCGACGAATAACCGGTACCGAAATCATCCAGCGAGATGCCGATCCCGGAGCCGCGCAGGGTTTCGAGGATGCGCTTGGCTTCGGGTGGGTTCTCCAGCATCGCGCGTTCGGTGACTTCGACGCGCAGGTACGACGGCGACACATCGTGCTCGGCGAGCATCCGCAGCAGGCGGCGATCGAGGTCGCTGTTGCGGAAATGTCGCGCCGACAGGTTGATCCCCACGAACACGCCGCCGCTCGCGGCCAGCGTGTTGGCGTCGCGGCAGACCTGTTCGAAAATCTGCCAGTCGATGGTTTCCGAAGCGCCGGTGTCTTCGGCGACGCTGAGGAATTCGCCCGGCAACAGCACCCCGCGCTGCGGATGGCGCCAGCGCATCAGGGCCTCGTGGCCCACCACATGGCCGTCGACGAGGTCGACGATCGGCTGGTAGTACGGCACGAACTCGCCGCGGGTCAGCGCGCGGCGCAGGTCGCTCTCGACTTCGAGCAGGGTGACCGCCTCGCGCCGCAGGCCTTCGTCGAACACCGCATAGCGGTGCCTGCCGTCGGCCTTGGCGCGGTACATCGCGGAGTCGGCGTCGCGCAGCAGCTCCTCGGGGTGGCGGTAGTGTTCGGCCGCCAGGGTGATGCCGACCGAGGTCGAGGTGAACAATTCCTTGGCGCCGAGCCGGAACGGCGCATTGAGGTCGTCGATGATGCGCTTGGCGATGCGGCAGGCCTTGTCGGCGTCGTTGATGCCTTCCAGCAGCACGCCGAACTCGTCGCCGCCGAGGCGCGCCACCACGTCTTCGGACTTGACGCAGGCGCGGATGCGGCCGCCGGCCTGGAACAGCAGGTCGTCGCCCACCAGGTGCCCGACCGAATCGTTGATGACCTTGAAGCGGTCGAGGTCCATGAACAGCACCGCGAAGCCCTTGGACGGATCGGCGTGGAAACGCTCCAGTGCATGCTCCAGCCGTTGCATGAGCAGGCTGCGGTTGGGCAGGCCGGTCAACGAGTCGTGCAGGGTTTCGTACTTCAGGCGCGCCTCGATGCGTTCGCGCTCGGCGATCTGTGCGCGCAGGTCGCGGTTGGCCAGCGCCAGCGCGCGGGTGCGTTCGCCGACACGATGCTCGAGGTTGGAGTAGGCGCGCCGCAGGGATTCGCTCGCGCGCACCCGTTCCAGCGCGTTGGCGATGTGGTAGGAAACGAACGTCAGCAGCTCCTGGTCGCGCAGCGTGTAGTGGTGATCGGGCGAATAGCTCTGCACCGCCAGCGCGCCGACGGTGTGTTCGGCGCACACCAGCGGCACGCCCAGCCAGCAGACCGAATCGGGGCCTTGCTGCGTCACTTCGCCTTCGCTGCGCAGGCGCGCGATTTCCGGCGCATTCGCAAGCAGCGCGGTGCCGTGCTTGAGCACGTATTCGGTGAGGCCGTTGGCGAGCTTGCGCGACCGGATCTGGCGGTCGCGTTCGTCCACCCAGTAGGGGAACATCAATTCCGCGCCGTCTTCGGAAAGCAGCGCGATGTAGAAGTTGCGTGCGTACAGCAGGCCGCCGACCACGCGATGCACGGCGGCATAGAAGTTGTCGATGCTGTCGGTGGTGTTGGCGAGTTCGGCGATGCGGAACAGTGCCGCCTGCAGCCGTTCGCCGCGTTGCCGCTCCAGCACCTGCTGCTGCAGCACGCGATTGGCTTCGCGCAATGCTTCGGTGCGTTCGTCGACGCGGTGCTCGAGCTCGGCATGCGCGAAGCGCCGTTCCAGCGCGGTCTGGATGTGCTGCGCCACGTACAGGAGCAGGGTCTTGTCCTGCTCGTCGTAATGATGGGCGTCGTCGTAACTTTGCACCACCACGCAGCCGACGACTTCGCTGCCGCGGGTCAACGGCACCCCCAGCCAGTCCACGCATTCGGCGCCGGTCGTGTGGAAAGGACCGTGCACCTGCAGTCCGATCTGCGGCAGCGAGCCCATCAGCGGCCTGCCTTCGCGGATCACGTACCAGGTCGGGCCATGCAGGATGTCCGCCATCGACAGGTCGCTGGACGGGTGCGGCGGGTCGGGATCCACGCTGTCGGCGTAGTAGGGGAAACGCACGCTGTCATGCCGCGGGTCGTAGAGCGCGATGTAGAAGTTCTCCGCATACATCAAGGTTCCGACGATCTGGTGCAGCGCCTGGAACATCGCGGTGATGTCGGAGCCGGCCGTGCTGGCCTGGTCGGCGATCGCGTACAGGGCGCGTTGCAGCCGCTCGGCGCGGCCGATGCGTTCGACCGATTCCGCCAGCGCGGCTTGCTTGCCCAGTGCGTCGATGCGTGCGCCGATCCGGTCTGCGGCGGATTGCAGCAGCGCGATGTTGGCGGGATCGCCGCTCGCGCTGATAGCGAGGACCTCGTGGTCGGAAAGCGGGATCTGGAGTCGCTGCCCGGCGCCGTCGTGGGCAGCGTGCGCGCCATCCCTGGTGCAACGCTGCACGTGCGCGCCCGGAGCCAGCATGTCCAGCAACGCGCGCGCGGCCGCCTCGACATGCTCCAGATCGGTCGCTGCCCACAGGTTGCCGCTGGCTTGCAACAAATCGGCTGCGGTGGGCGGCTGCTCGACCGAGACGGCCAGATGGTGAACGTCGCCTGCCATGAATGGTCCAACCCCCGAGTATGGGGGAAGTGTAACCCCAGTCATGCAGCACTGAACATGGAACCCGTCGCGTCGTGGCGAATCGCCCTCGGATTGCGCGTTTTGAATACCTGTTCGGTACCGATTCAGGCCGGTTGCCTTGAGTCGCCTGCAAAGGGCTGCGGGACGGCCACTTGCCATACCAGCAAGTTCACAAATTGTTAGCAAAATGTAAATTGATGGCGTACAATATCGGCCCAAAGACGGTGGTGTTTCCCACCGTGTTTGTCGGCAAAAAGGGTTTGCGGATTTCGAGATGATGCGTCGATGGCTTGCCAACGCGGTACTCGCCGGCTTGGGCTTGGCCCTGCCGTCGTGGGCGTTCGGCCAGATGACGCAGATGCCGGTGATCCCGGCGATCCCGAATACCCACGTCAAGAAGAGCGCCGCGAGTGCACCGGTGTGGCAGAAGGACGGCAATACCCTGTCCGTGACCGCCGAGGGGAATGCTCGAAGTGCCGTGCCCGCCGCCGCAGACGCGTCGATGGACGGGCAAACGCACTCTGCCGGCGCCGGCGTTCGCCTGACCACCAAACCCGGCCTGACCGCGCATGCCAATGTCCGTGAAATCCGCTGGGCGCCGGTCGCGGGGGCGTGCGCTGCCGCGCTGCCTGGCGTGCCTGCCGACCCGGCCTGTTTCAATGCCTTCGCGGACGGCGTGCAACACGGCGAGGTAGGTGCCGGGTTCGCCGGGCCCGGCGTCAAACTGGATCTGTCGATCGGCCAGTCGCAAAGCGAACCGGTTGCCGCGACACCGCGCCGAGTGGCGTTGCCGCGGGTGCTGCCGGCGGAGGGTGGCGCGGATGTCGCGGCGCCGCTGTGGTTCCGCAACAGCACTTCGACCAGCATCAATGCACGCGGGCAGCTCGACGTCGCGCCGGATACCAGCGTCAAGTTGGGAGCGAGCGTGGACCGCGTCCGTTTCCTGCCCGGTTCCGGATTGGCTGCCGACGACACGCTCGACCAGACCACCCTCAGCCTCGGCATCCAGCACGGTGCCGTGCGCGGCTCCATCGTCGGCCGTGTGCTGGAGCCGAACCTGCCGGGCGCGTCGCTGGACCAGAACCAGCGCTGGAGCGGCATCGACCTCGGCATCAGCGTGCGCCTGCCGTGGCGGGGTGAATTGAATTTCGGCGCGCAGAACGTCTGGACCTCGGGCCGCTCACCCCTGCTGTTCGGTCCGAACGCCGGCGCTCCCGATCAGGGACGGGTGCCGTACGTGCAATATCACCAGGACCTCTAGTTCCGCCTGCACCGTGTGCCAAGCCAGCATCGGGTGGATGGCCAAGCTTGACGACTCGACGACCGCGCCCTTGCCGATGGTTCACTGCGCGGGCACTCTTGCCTGATGGATCCTGAGCACTCCGCTGCCACGCTGGATCTGCTGCGTCAGGCCTCCGTGTTGCTGCAGGCCGGTCACCATGCGGAGGCTGCCGCGCAGCTAGGCAGGGCGCTCGATGCCGCTCCCGGCAATGCCACCGTAAGCAACGCGATCGAACGGCTGCTTGCCGTAGCGCGCACCTGGCTCACCATCGGCCAGGCCCAACAGGCATTGACCTTGCTGGCGCCGATTGCCGGGTCGGAGCACGCGAATGGCACGGCGTTGATGTTGTATGGCCATGCGTTGATGGCGCTCGGCCGGAAGGATGAAGCCGAGGCGATCTTCCGCCGCTGGGCGGGGAATGAACCGCACAACGGCGATGCGGTTTTGCGATTGGCAGCGGTGCTGGCCGACAACAACACCCCATCCGAAGCGGAGGCGCTCGTGCGTGCGGAAATCACGCGGCATGGCGAAACGCCGGAAGTGGTCTTCGTGCTTGGCCGGGCTTTGCTGGGGCAAGCCAGGTTTGACGAAGCGGAAACGGCGTTCCGGAAAGTCGTGCTCGCCCGGCCCGAGCATCAGAGCGCGCAAACGAACCTGATGGAGCTCGTCTGGATGCGCAGCGGCGACGTGCGCGAGGCTGCCCGTGCGCTGGACAGGGCGTTGCGCGCGCAGCCGCACCTGACGGGGCTGCGGATCACCAAGGCGCGCTTGCTGGTGTCGGCGCGAATGCCGCAGGAAGCCCTTGCCGTGATCGACGCCGGACTCGAGATATCCGCGCGCGATGCGGCCCTGCTCATGGCCGCCTCCACCATCGCGCTGGAATTCGATGGCGCGCGCGCACTGGCGTATGCGCAGCGCCTGTTGCAGGTGGCGCCCGATGATCGGGCGGCCCATGTGGAAGCGGGCAACGCATCTTTGGCCACGGGCGATGCGCAGGCGGCGCTCCGGGTCGCCGAGGCGCTGTATCGGTCCTATCCGACTGATGGCCGGGCGCTGGCCATGATGGCGGATGCGCTGCGGATGCTGGGAGACCAGCGCTACCGGGATCTCCTCGACTACCGCAATTTCGTGCGGGCAGACTGGATCGATGTGCCCGATGGCTGGTCGAGTCTCTCCGCATATCTCTCCGACCTGGTGGGCGACCTGGGGCGCTTGCACACATTGCATGCCCACCCGATCGGCAATTCGTTGCGCGAGGGTAGCCAGGTCCAATTGGACCCGGCGCGGTCTGCAATCGCTTCGATCCGCGCGTTCCCGCAGGCAATCGACGGGCCGATTCGCCGGTACATGCAGGCCTTGGGGACCGGCTCGGACCCGATGCGGCGACGCAACACCGGACGCTACCGGATCAGCGGAATCTGGTCGGTGCGGCTGCGTCCGCACGGGTTCCATGTCAACCATTACCACCCCGAGGGCTGGATTTCGTCCGCTTGCTATCTGGATCTACCGCCCGCCGTGGCGCAGGGTGGAGGTGAGGGCTGGCTGAAATTCGGTGAGCCGGCTTTCCCGACCTCACCGGTATTGACACCGGAGTATTTCATCAAACCCGAACCGGGACTGCTGGCCCTGTTCCCGTCCTACATGTGGCACGGCACCGTGCCGTTCGCTGGAGCCGCGGACGAGCGCAGGTTGACGATCGCCTTCGACGTGGTGCCGGTCGACTGAATGACGCCTGACCGGCCACGTTGCCTTTAACATTGTTTTTACGAAATAGGGTAGCATCGGGACGTCGACACCCGATGCCGGTGGGTGCTCGACCGACCGAGGAGGGCCGATTTCGAAGCCAGTCGGGCGGAAACCTTACCCGTCCCTGTCCATGGCCAACGCGCGCACGCCGAGGGTCCTCTGGTAACGTGGGGATTCCAAACTGGTTACAAAGTTGTTAGCATGCCGCGTGCCGAGGGTTCCAGATGAGGTCTCGTCGGCATCTGACGGGGACCTTTCCCGAAACTGTTTCACACATCTACAAACGTTTGGAGAGTGCAATGAGACTCGACCGCAGTGAGCTGTCCAAGGCCGTGCAGACGGCCCTTTCGCTGGGTGCCGTCGCTGCCGTGGGTGTTGCAGGATCTGCCTTTGCGCAGAACGCCACCCCTTCGCAGAACGACCAGAAACAACCGCAAACCCTGCAGACCATCGTGGTCACGGGTTCGCACATCCGCCGCGTGGATCTGGAAACGTCCAACCCCGTGGTGGCCGTCACCGCACAACAAATTCAGGCGACCGGCAAGCTGACGCTGGGCGACGTGATCCAGAACCTGCCGGTCATCACCGGCGGCGTCGAAAACCCGCGCGTCAACAACGGCGGCGGTTCGGGCCAGACCCTCGTCGGCCTGCGTGGTTTGGGATCGAGCCGCACCTTGGTGCTGGTCGATGGCCAACGCGTTGTCAGCTTCCAGGGCGGTGGTGTCGACATCAACTCGATTCCGACCGCTGCGGTCGAACGCATCGAAGTGCTGACCGACGGCGCCTCGGCCGTGTACGGTTCCGACGCGATCGGCGGCGTCATCAACATCATCCTGAAGTCCAACTATCAGGGCGCCCAGTTCCAGGTGAACTACGGCATTTCCGACCGTGACGACGGCGAACGCAAGGGCGCGAGCTTCGTCTTCGGCCAGACCTCCGACAAGGGCAGCATCCTCGCCGGCGTGGAATACAACCAGTTCTCCCCGGTGTATCAGGCGCAGCGCAATTACTCGAAGGACGCCCTGAGTCTGTCGGCCACCAACACCGACGGCAGCAGCGTGGCGTTGCCGGGATCGGGAGTGGCCGTGGTTCCCGGCGGTTCCTCCTATGCCGCGCGCGACTCCATCTACGGTGTTGCGAATCCGTATACGAACCCGAACGGTACGCCGTGCACCAAGTTGTCGCTGAACCCGAGTGCGGCACAGGCCGGCACCAGCCCGACCACGATGGCCGACTACCATTGCTTCACCAACGACGACAAGTACAACTACGCGTCGGTCAACCTGTTGATGACCCCGCAGGAACGCACCAATGCGTTCTTCAAGGGCACGTATCACCTCAGCGACAGCGTGGACTTCTACGCCACGGTAAACCACCTCAAGTCCACGTCGGCCTCCAATCTTGCGCCGGCGGTGTTCGGCACCAGTGGACCGTTCGATACCGGCTTCAAGATCTCCAAGGACAACTACTACAACCCGTTCGGTGTCGATTTCTCGCCCCATGGCAACATTTATGCGGCGCGCGCGTTCCCCTCCGGCGATCGCCATTTCGCGAACACGTTCACCAGCGACCAGCTGGTCGCCGGGTTCAAGGGCAATTTCAACATCCTCGACCAGAACTGGTCGTGGGACGTGGGTTACAACTACGGCCACATTTCGCAGCTCATCACCAACTATGGCCTGCCCAACCAGAACATCCTGAACCTGGCTGCGGGTCCGTCGTTCCTGAACTCCGACGGCGTGGTGCAGTGCGGCACGGCGGCCAATCCGATTTCGTTCAGCGACTGCACGCCGTTCGATCCGTTCAACCTGTTCAATTCGAACAGCCAGGCGGTGCTCCAGTCCGCGGCTGCGCCCGCCATGGTCAACGTGTTTTATCTCTCTCGCGCGGCGCACGCCGACATCAGCGGCGGCCTGTTCGACCTGCCGGCCGGTTTGGTGAGCTTGGCGGCGGGTGTGTCCTACCGCAAGGAATACACCAACAATACCGTCAGCAACGACCTGCTCATCAACAAGGCCGCCGGCTACACCTGCACCCTGGGCAGTGCCTGCACGTCGAAACTGCAGGGCGGTTACAACGTCAAGGAAGCGTACGCGGAGGTGTTCATCCCGATCCTCAAGGATCTTCCGTTCGTGCGCGCCCTGAATGTCACCTTGGGCGACCGCTATTCCAAGTACAACACCTTCGGCAGCACCAACAACTGGAAGATCGGCGTCGAATATCGCCCGATCGATGACCTGCTGTTGCGCGGCACCGTGTCCACGATTTTCCGTGCCCCGACCATCAGCAACGTCTTCGGAGCCCCCGTCAGCAGCGCGCCGTTGCTGAGCGCCGATCCCTGCGACCACATCACCGTGGCCAATCCGGCTTGCGTGAACGTGCCGCTGGACGGAAGCTTTGTCGATGCGGCCGTCGCGGCCGGCCAGCAGATCAAGGCCATCACCACGGGGTCCACCTTTGCCGGCTTCCCGCTGGGGCCTGAAAGCGGCAAGTCGTTCGACTTCGGGGCGGTGTACTCGCCGCACTTCGTGCCGGGCCTGTCGGCGACCGTGGACGTTTGGCGCATCTACCTGGACAACGTGATCACCACAGTGGGCGCGCAAAGCGTTTTGAACATGTGCTTTGCCGGACAGACGGTGTATTGCTCGATGATCCAGCGTACCGCGTCGGCGAATCCGGCTTTGGCGGGCCAGCCGTCGCTGTTCATCCTGCCAACCGCGAACCTGGGCCGTTTCGACGTCAAGGGCGTGGACTTCTCGGCCAACTACAAGCTGCCGCAGTTCTCGTTCGGCCAGTTCAACGTCGGCGTCAACGCGACCTACATGAAGCAGGCGAAGATCCAGTCCGCGCCGGGCCAGCCGGGCAACTCGACGCTGAATTATGTTGGCATCATGGCCTCGACCGGCTCGTCGCTGCAGGCTTCCTGCCCAGGCGGTGCACCCGGCGCGATCTGCTATTTCCCGCGCGTCCGCGCCGTGGGTACGCTTGGCTGGCAGTTGGGTCCGTGGGACGCGCAGTGGACGATGCAGTACATCAGCCACTTCGATGTAGGTTCGGCCGACCCGCGTCAGGGCGCAACCGGCGCAACCGGCTTCACCCCGTCGGGTCCTGCCGGCCCGTACGTCCTGCACTACGGCGCGTATGTCTACAACAACGTCACGGTGGGCTACAACATCGAACCCATCAACAGCCGCATCGACGTGGGCGTGGACAACGTGTTCGACAAGCAGCCGCCGGTGATCTACGCCAACAATTCGCAGAACGCCAACACCGATCCGAACGACTTCGACACGCTGGGCCGCTACTACTTCGCCCGCTTTACCGTGAAGTTCTGATCGCTGCACAGCTTCAACCTTCTGGGCCGCACGGGTATCCTCGTGCGGCCCATTTCTTTTCTGTTTCCGATGACCGAACCCATGACAGATCCGATCGTCGCCGCGATCCAGGCCGGCGATCCGCATTCCGCCGGAAGGCAGTGTCGTGATCAATTGCTGCAAACCCCCGATGACGCCGGGTTGCTGGTGCTGCTGGCATTGAGTCTTTGGCAGCAAGGCGAGCATGCCGAGGCACTGGAGATTTATGCGCGGTTGACGCGCTTGTACCCCGAAGGCAGCGTGCACTGGCGCAATTACGCGGCCACCCTGCGCAAGGCAGGGGATCTGGAAGCGTCCGAAAGGGCCTATGCAACCGCCGTCCGCCTGGCGCCGGACGATGCGGAGCTGCTGGAATTGCACGGATTGGTGCAAATGGATTTGGGCAGGATGGTGGAGGCAAGCGAAACACTGCTGGCCGCGTTCGGAAGGTCGCCGGATTCACCCTCCATCCGCATCCACGCCGCGCTGGCCTGCGCGGCTTGCCGCGATCTTCGCGCCGAAAACCTGCTTCGCCCCTGGCGGCAGTGGCTGCCGCTGGATGACTACCTGCACTCGCAACTGGCAGAGGCTCACGCGGCGCAAAACAACCTGGTAGCCGCGCTGGAGTTGATGGAGGAACTGTCGCGTCGCCGGCCCGAAGAACGCCGCGTGCGGTTGCGGCTGGCCGGACTTTACGAACGGATGAATCGTATCGAAGAGGCCGAGGCAGTACTGGAGGGCGTCGTGGTCCAGCACGACGAGGCCGACACGGACAAAAGCGTGATCAGCGAAATCGCTCACCTGAAGGCTCGTTTTGCCGAGCGCCGGGGTGGCTACGCGGTCGCACGCGACATCCTTGAGCGGACAGGCCCACGCAACGAACACGACTTCACGCACTGGTTCGAATTGGCGCACGCGTGCGACAGACTGGGCGACGCCTCGGCTGCCATGGCGGCGCTGCAAACCGCGCATTCCATCCAGATCGAAGGTATCAAAGCCATCCACCCACGATGGTTCGAGCCGAATCGCAAATCGCCGCTGATCCAGAAAGACCGTGTGTCCCAGACCGATTACGCCAAATGGCCGGCACTTCAGGCGCCCGACGCGGAGCAATCGCCGGTATTCGTGATGGGGTTTCCACGCTCGGGGACGACCTTGCTGGAGCAGATGCTGGACGCGCATCCACGCTTGCAGTCGATGGACGAGCGGCCGTTCTTCCACATGCTGGCCCGGCAGCTGGAGAACAGCACAGGTTTCCAGATTCCCCTTGACCTAGGCAAATTGAGCCAGCGCGATTGCGACGAATTGCGCATGGGATATCTGACTTTCGCCTGTTCGAAGGTGCCACGACGATGGGATGCGCAGCTCGTCGACAAAAACCCCATGAACATGCTTTGGCTGCCTCTGATCCATCGCCTGTTTCCATCGGCAAGATACATTTTCGCCTTGCGGCACCCCTGTGACGTGTTGCTGAGCAACTACATGCAAAACTTCATGGCCTCCACGTTGGCAGCTACTTGTGCAGATCTGGAGACCTTGGCCACCGGCTATGTCGAAGCCATGAGGCACTGGTTGTATCACGTTGAGGTGTTCAAGCCCGCGGTATTCGTGTCGCGGTACGAAGACTTGGTGGCTCGTCCGGCGGAGCAGGCGCAGAAAATCGCGAGCCATCTTGGACTGGAAGACGCGGAAACCATGCTGGGATTCGATCGACGGGCCCGCGAAAAAGAGTTCATCGCCACGCCCAGTTACACCCAGGTCATCGAGCCGATCAACACCAAGGGAATGGGTCGCTGGCAGCGCTATCGGGAGTACTTCGAGCCGGTGTTGCCGATTCTTGCGCCCATGTTGGAGCACTGGGGCTACACGACGGAAGCCCGGGCCGACGCAACGGAGCATTGAGATGGGCGTCGGCGACCGGATGTTCGAGCCGCCAGCGCCGGATCTGGCGAAGATCCACGCGCGGCTTGCAAGGTCGTCGCCGCAGCTTCGCGGGCTGGTCCAACGGGCGGGCGGCGCGATCGCGGTGGGGGATACGAGAACCGCGCAGACAACCTTGGCGAATGCGTTGGCACTTGCGCCGGGCCAGCCCGACGTGCTGCGACTGTACGGCTTGTTGCTGGCACGGGTCGGAAACCTGCCCGCCGCGATCGCGAACTTCGAGGCTGCATTGCGCGCCGCACCGGACGACGCCATGGGCTATTGGCAGTACGCGCAGATATGCGAGGAAGCCGGCGATGCGGCAACGGCGTGGCGATTGCGCGAACATGCCGCCCGGCACCTACCCGACTCACCCATGGCATTGGCGGATTGGGGCGAGCATCTGGCGCGTCATCAACAGCTGGATCGTGCCTTGGCGCCGCTTGAGCTGGCCACACGCCTCGCACCCGATTACGCGCCGGCACAACTGCGGCTGGGGACCGCACTGGTTTCCTGTGGGCAGATCGAAGCAGGCGCTGCGGCGATCCGCAAGGCGATTGCGATCGAGCCCGCGTTCGGCGCGGCATGGCTGGAGCTTGTCGATATCAAGACGGTAGCCATTGCCGACGGCGAAGCGGAACTCTTGCGCGAGCAGCTTCGACGGAAGGGTGTCGATGAAGGTGAACGCACTGCGATGAAGTTCGCGCTGGCGCGCGTGTGTGAGGATCGTGGTCACCATCAGGAGGCGTTCGAATTGCTGGTGGATGCCAACGACAGGCGCAAGCGCGAAGTCGGCCGCTGGGACGCGGCGTGGTTCCAGACACAGGCTCGGCTGATGCCCCAGGTATTCGATACGCAGTCCGCGACGGCCGAAGACACGCACCTTGGCGAGCAGGCAATCTTCGTCGTCGGCATGCCACGCTCGGGCACCACGCTTGTCGAGCAGATATTGGCCACGCATCCCGATGTGCGTGGCGCAGGCGAGCTGGGCGAACTGGCGCAGGTGCTGACCGAGGAATCCACCCGTCTCCAACAACGGTATCCGGAATGGGTGCCGCGTGCGACGGCGCGCGATTGGCAGCGGCTTGGCCAGCGTTATCTCGAATTGACCGCGCGCTTCCGCGACGGCCGCGGGCGATTCACCGACAAGATGCCGAACAACTGGCAGGCATTGGGCGCCATCCGCGCCATGTTGCCAGGGGCGCGTATCGTTGTCTGTCGGCGTGATCCTTTGGAGAATTGTTGGTCATGCTTCAAACAGTATTTCGCGAGCGGTTGGGAGTTCACCTATGACATCGACCAGCTCGCCTTGTTCTGGACAGCCTTCGATCAAGCCGCGTCGTGGTGGGCATCGCGGGCCCCGGCCCGCATCCGCGAGCAGGGCTACGAAGTTCTGACCGAGGAGCCTGAACGTGAAGTCCGCGCATTGCTGGAATTTTGCGGGCTGTCATTCGATCCCGCGTGCCTGGTATTCCACCGATCGCGCCGGAACGTGCAAACCTTGAGTGCCGCGCAGGTGCGCCAACCCATGCATCGGCACACGGGGACGGCAGCAGCGTACGGCGCGTTGCTCGATCCGTTGCGTGCAGCATTGGGAATCGCGACGACCAGAAACGCAAGCGGACCTGCCACATCGGCTTGATAAAAGCGTGCAGGGTGCGTAGTCTCGCGGTGCAGGGACGAATGCCACATGCCATTGACACGCACCATCCAGGTCGAAGACCGCCCGATCAGGGTTTATGACGATTTGATTTCGCTGCCGCATGTCAGGCAACTGACGGAGGCATTCATGGCTGCGAATTTCGTGCGTGGTGAAGTCGCGCGCCCCGACACCAGCCAATTCAGGCATTGGGCCATGAACATCCCGCTCGAGACCGCGGCGCAATTGGTCGTCTATCAACCTACTCTTGACGCGGTGCGGGATTTCGAGAATGGCGACGCGTACCGGATTTACCGGTGTTACTGCAATCACGCCGCGTACGGCGACATGCTGTTCACGCACACTGATGCGCAGCCCGGCAGCAAGGGGCTGACCGCGTTGTGGTACATCGCTCCTGAGTGGAACGTGGAGTGGGGTGGGGAAACGCTGTTCTACAACAAGGACATGGATGCGGAGGTCGCCGTCACGCCCAGACCGGGACGTCTGGTCGTTTTTGACGGCAGCATCACCCATGTTGGACGTCCGCCGAACAGGATCTGCTATGCGCCGCGTTACACGCTGGCTTTCAAGCTTGAACCGTCATAGCCGTGACGCCGATGCCGTGTGATCTACGCCTCGGGTATTCGCGCAAGCTCCGGGAGGTAGGACGCATAGCGTTGCCAGCGGCCCACGGATCCGGAGTGGATGGGCTGCCGAACCTGCCACAAGCTGGCGGTGCTGACGGAGGAAGCCGATGGTGCTGGCAGGACGCCATCAGCATGGGTTGACAAACCCAGCCACGATGCCAATTCGGTGATGACCCCTGTCGGGTCGGCGACAAGGTCCTCGTATTGGACGCGCCAAATGGATTCCGGGTACAGGGTGTGCCAATGCGCCATCAACCTATGTTCGTCGCGCATGACCAACGCAATGTCACCGAAGTCGTAGCTGTAGCCTTGCACTTCCTCGAGGAAACATTGCATCCACAGTGACAAGGCGGTGTCGCGGCGGTTGCGCCGGCAATGGATGACCTTTGCGTGCGGAAACAGGGCCAGCAGCAGGTCGAGATAGCGAAAGTTCAGCGGCTGCTTGTCGATGAACCAGAGGGCGTCGCCGGCGTCATCCTGGCGCGACAGGACCGTGTACATCGCTGCGGCAGCTTGCAGGTCCGTGCGAGCGGGGCTGCCAACCAGGGCGGACCTTGCGGCCAGTTGCGCGGCCCATGGCAATTCCCCGCGGCTGCGGACCTTCGAAAAGCGCGATAGCAAATCCGCCAGCAGGGTTGTTCCCGAGCGCGGCATGCCGACGATGAACACCGGGGTGAATGCGGCAGTTGGGTCGAGACGCTGCAGGATCGGCTTCGCCGCCATCCGGGCTTCGACCGCACGCCGCCAGTCCTTGCGCGACCACCGCACCAGGCGTCGGGCGAGGGCATTGCCTTCACGGAAACGCCGTGCGGCTTCTTCGTAGTCGCCGACGTCATCGTGGGCCTTGCCGAGCGCAAAGTGCAGCTCCGCGCGCGCTTTCCCGGAAAGACCGTCGCGCCGCAGGCCATCGTGGAACAGTACGAAATCCGGGTGCCTGCGCTCGGTGTAACGCTGCGTTGAAGACAGGCCGATCGGCACGTGCCATTCCCATGCTCTCGGGTCTTGTTGCAATGCACGCAGGTAGTGTCGTCGCGCTCGCTCGAATTCGCCCAACTGGATCCGCAGCATCCCGGCATAGGCGTGCAGGCGTGCATCGTCCGGGTTTTCGGCGATGGCGGCGTCGGCAATCGATGCCGCGTCGCCCTTGCGGCCGCAGTCATCCAGCAACTCGATGGCATGAATTGCAAGATTGGCGTCGCGACGGTTCGATTCACCTGAGAAGCAGGCGCGCATCAGCGCTCCGGAAGCGGCCGTCCTTCCCTGCTCCTTCAATATGCGTACCAGGGCAAAGGCCGAGGCAGCATCGCAGGGATTCTCCTTCAGTAATTCATGCAGCATCGCCTCGGCTTTGGCGGGTTGTCCGGCTTGCTGGTGGACGCCCGCCAACGCACGGCGCAGTTCGACCGAAGCCGGATGATCGAGCAGTGCTTGCGTCAAGGTTGTCTGCGCGGAGCACAGGTCGCCGCGCATGAGCTGCGCCTGCGAGGTCGCCAACCAGTCCTGCGCGTCGTGCATTGCACTCAAGGGTCAGAGCCGAACAAGGGCAAGCCCAGCGACGCGCGCAGTGGGTCGAGCAATGCGCCATAGCGTTGCGCGCGAGCGGTGTCGGCGTCGACGGGCTTCCGGACCTGGGTGGCGCTGGGCGAGCGGACTTCACGCGCGGTTTCGTGGAAACGCAGGCATGCTTCCTCGAACGGCAACCCGCAGGCGTCAAGCAGCCTGCGGATGCTGGCCTCGGGATCAGCCTGCAGCGCTTCGTAGCTGTGCTGGTAGACATGCGTCGGATGCGCGCCAGCCCAGTGTGTGGCGCTGCGGTCGAAATCACGCCAGAACCGGGCAAGATCTTCGGGAGTGCGGGTATATTCGTTGCCGACCAGATGTTGGCGATAACAGGAGAAACACGTTTCCAGCGGATCGCGCCGGCACAGTACCACGTGCGCGCCAGGCAGCATCGCGCGGATCGCACCGACATGCATCCAATTGCCCGGGAATTTGTCGGTGAACTTCGGTTTGCGCTCTCGCCAGTGCGCCGTGCGTTCAAGATAGCGTTCGCCAAGGCGAGCCCAGTCGGGCGAGCGCATTTCCCTTGCCCAGTGCGGGAACGGTACGCCACGCCGGTGCGATTCCTCAGCCAGTACCTGAGGAAGATCCGGTAGCTCGCCCGCGCCTTCGACCTGCGAGTGGGATGCCAGGATTTGCTCGACCAAGGTGGTACCGGAACGGGGCATCCCCGCGATGAAGACAACCTCCCGGCCGAGCTCGGTATCGTCGGCGGGAATTGGTGGCGGTGTGAATGCATCGAGAATCGCACTGATCCCTTCCGAGAACGCACCTGCACTCCAGCGCTGGCGCAAGCGTGCGATCGCGTTGGCGCGTTGCAACGCGTCGAGCGATGCCTCGTGGCGGCCTTGTTCGTCCAGCGCCTTGGCCAATGCAAAGCCGATGGCGATGCGATCGTCGTCGCTGGCGCGGTTGTCCTGCAAGGCCGTTTGCATCCTTTCGATGTCATCCGGCTTGAGTGCACCCGTCCTGAGGTCGGCCAAGCCCCACCACGCCATCCCCGTCCAAGGGCGTTCGGCGAGTACCTTGCGGTATTCGGCTGCCGATTCCTCGACGCGTGCGCCGACGCGCAGCATGTCGCCCAGCAGCGCCCGAGCCTCCATGTTGGCGGGATCCAGGTGAACCGCGCGGAGCAATGCCTCGGTGGCCTCCGCGATGCGCACACAGCGCGTCAGCATCACGCCGAGGTTGTACCACGCGAGCCCCAGGCCCGGTTGCAGCTCGCATGCGCGGTGCAAGGCACGCACGGCCCCATCGAAATCGCCGCTGGCGCCCAGCACGGTGCCGAGCGTGTTGTGGTACAGGGGGTCCATGGGGCGCAAATCCACGGCACGGCGCATCGCGGCGAGTGCTTCGGAATGTTGACCCCGCAGACTCAGGATGCCGGCGTGCAGCCGCAGTATTTCGGGGTGATCCGGAAATGCAGACAATGGGGGGGCGAGTTGTGCGGCAGCTTGATCGGCGCGCCCGAGCGCGAGCGCACGGGCGGTTGCCACGACTTGTTGCGCCGCAGTATTGTCCAGGCCTTCGAGGCGGGGTGCAGTCATGTCGGTGTACGCCGGAAGGTCCCGAACACGCAGGTGTTGAGAAGAAAACGAAAGTACATGCGTATGGGGTGTTGTGGCCGGAGCCGACTATGATAAGGATAGTGGCATGTCATTGACCACTGGTGTACATCGGCGGATCGAGGCATTGGCGTCTGCATATCGCGTGGCGTGCTTTGGCTTCCGCGGCCGACTCGATTGCGCGATGCCAATTCGTTGGTCGCCTGGTGATGCCACAGGATTTGGCCATGCCAGCAGATGATCGAGCCGAAGACATCCTGCTGAAGGGGTTCCTTGAAAGGCTTCGAGGTCCCGGCGAGCCTGCAGCGCGCGCCGAACTGGTCGAAGCATTGCTCTCGCGTTTCGCCGACGCGGCCGAAATGTGGCGGCTGACGGCAGAGGGTTTGCTGCGCGCGGGCTACGCGCAGACCGCCGTGAAGGTGCTGGACGTGGCGATTCAGCGGTTCGCGGGTGCGCCGGAGTTGCGCTACTGGCGCGGCAACGCGTTGCGCATCGGCGGGCATCATGCTGACGCGGAACACGATTTTCGGGCAGTTCTGGCGATTGTGCCCGACCATCGTGAAGCAGCGTTTTCGTTGGCGCACATGTTGAGGGAGGACGGGCGATTCTCGGCAGCCGTCGACGTGGTTTGCGCGTCGTTGCGGGCACGCCCCGACGACCAGCGGCACTTCATCGCGGGGCTGACGTTCCTCCGGGAATGCGACGCGCATGATCAAGGGTGCGTGTTGTCGGCCTCCGCGCGTGAACGCTGGCCGGAATCTTCAGAAATCGCGGCGCTGGCGGCGGAGTTTTCCCTGGCTACGGGTGATTTCGATGGCGCTCGCGCGGCATTACACGTCGCGCTGGATGGTAATGCAGGCGATGGGATGAGCTGGCTGCGCCTGGCCTATTGTGGCCGCTGCACTAGCGACGCCGCTCCCGATTTTCTCCGCATTGAACAGGCGTGGCGCCATTGCACACATGGTGGTGACTTGCGGACAAATCTGGGTTTTGCATTGGGCAAGATGCTGTCCGACATCGGTGATCGCTCCCGCGCGGGGACTGTATTGCGCGAGGCCAATGCCGCCGCCGCTGCACAGGCCAAGTGGCGTGCCCATGATTGGCACGCCTTCGTGAATCGTCGCCTTGGCGATCGCGGGCTGCCGCAAACGAAACCGGCGGTGGACTATGTGCCGGTGTTCATGGTGGGTTTGCCGCGCACGGGCACGACATTGGCGGCGTCGCTGCTGGCCCGGAGTGGCGACCTTCGCAATCGCGGCGAACTCAATTGGATCGATGCCATGTATCGCCTGCTCGATGGACAGGGTCGCCTGCACGATCGCGGTGCACTTGCATCCGTGGGAGCCTTGGTGAGCGCACAACTGCGCCGGGACGATCCGCCGGCAGGTTGGTATCTGGACAAGAATCCACTGAACTTTCGTTACCTTGACCTGATCGCGGCAATATTTCCGGATGCGAGGATCATCCATTGCCGGCGAGGACGGCGGGATACGGCGCTGTCGTTGTGGACCCAGCGTTTCGCGCATGCCGACCTCGGATTCAGTTACGATTTTTCGGATATCGCCGCCTTCATGGAAGGCCATGACAAGTTGATCGAGCACTGGCATCGCACCTTGCCGCTGGCATGGTTCGACTTGGAGTACGAGGCGCTGGCAAGAAACCCCGAGGAGACCGTGCGCAACATGCGGCGCTTCCTGGGCATGCCGGATGACCGCGCGACGGACAATACAGTCGACAAGCAAGCGATCACCACGGCGAGTGTGTGGCAGGTACGTCAACCCTTGTACGTCAGTTCGATCAATCGGTGGCGCGCCTACGCCGAATATCTGCCCGAACTGGAGCGAATGTTCTGACCTGCCTCGGGCAAGGCAGTGTGTGGCGGGCGGTCTGATGGAGTCGATGCGCGTTCCGTCGCCATGCGGGCGCGATCTTGCCGACCGCGATACGCTTGGACCGGGACGGGATTTCCCTTGCCTGCGATACGTGCCCGGATGTCCAGGAATTGCATGCGCAACGACGCACACGAGCAAATCGACAGCACGCTGGCAGCCGCCAGGGAAGCTTGGCAGCGCAGTGACCTGGTGCATGCCGAAGCGCTGCTGCGCGAGCTCAATGGGCAGGTGCCTGAGCGCGAAGACATTGCCAGGTTGCTCTGCAACGTGCTGCGCAGCCAGGGGCGGCTTGACGCCGCTTCGTTGGTGGCATTGGAGTTGTGCGGTGCGAGCGATTTCGATCAAGGGGTGTGCCTGCGCAGCGCCGAATTTGCTCGACAGTGCGACCGCCACGCCATGGCGGCCCGGATTTGCGATGACGCCTTGGCGCATGGACCGGCCACGCCGGAGCTGCTGGTGCTGGCCGGCAACGTGGCCCGCGAAGCCGGGGATTTCGATACCGCACGCGTGCGCTACCTGCGGGCGCTGGATGCGGGTGTCGACCTCGATCGACACCATGTGTTGGGTGCGTTGGCCAATGTCCGCCGCTACACCGATGCCGCGGATGCCGAGATCGCGTGGTTTGCGAAGCACTTCAGCGATACACGGTATTCCCCGCGATCCCGCGCTTCCGCCGGATTCGCACTGGCGAAGGCGCAGGGCGACCTTGCCGATTACGCCCGTGCGGCAAGGACCTTGCGGGAAGCCAACGCCATGGTCCGCACCGTGCAGGCGTGGAACGCGGCCGGATGGCAGGCGTTCGTGACCTCGCGCGTGCGCGAACGTGTGGCGGATGCCTCGCCCGTGCCTAAGGACGACTTCAATCCGGTTTTCATCGTAGGCGTGCCGCGCAGCGGCACCACGTTGACCGCGACGCTGCTGGCCCGCGCCACGGGCGCGCGCGATCGCGGCGAACTGCGTGCCCTGCGCTTCATCGGCGAACAATTGGTCGGGGGCGGCCACCTGGGCAGTCCTGCCGCGTTGACCGAGGCGGCATCCCTCTATCGCAGGCTCGCCGTGCAGGATGATGCGCCGGCCACGCATTACCTCGACCAGGACCCGTTGAATTTCCGTTGGCTGCATATCGCCGCGGCGATGTTTCCCCGGGCGCGCGTCATCCATTTGCGACGCGATCCGCGCGACACGGCGCTGTCGCTGTGGGGCCAGGATTTCGCGCATCCCGACATGGCATTCGCCTACGACTTCGACGACATGCGTGCATACATGGACGGGCACGACGCGTTGATGCGCCATTGGACGCAGAGGCTGTCGCTGCCGATCTTCGAACTCGACTACGAAATGCTGGTCACGGAAACCGAATCGTCACTCACGAAGCTGCGCGATTTCATCGGTGCGCCTGCGCGCGGGTCGGTACCTTCGGACGACAGCGCGCCCGTGCAGTCGGCCAGTGTCTGGCAGGCGCGGCAACCCGTGTATGCAACCTCGGTGGGCCGCTGGCGGCATTACGTGCCGTACGTCCCCGAGCTGATGCAGTTTGGTGAACCGGATTAGCTCTGGGCTTTGGTCGACACAAGCGCCGATACTGCCTCATCACGTCGTCATTCCGGGGGCCGTGCCGGCTTCATGGCGCGGCAACCCGGAATCCTTTTTGGTGTTCAAGTGAGAGCAACATGGATTCCGGGTTCGACCCGCAGTAAAGCTGCGGGTCGCCCCGGAATGACGGCATAGTGGTTGCTGGCCAGTCAATAGCGGTAGTGATCGGCCTTGTAAGGTCCTTCCACCGGCACGCCGAGATAATCGGCTTGGTCTTTCGAAAGCCTGGTGAGCCTCACGCCGATCTGCCCGAGGTGCAGGCGCGCGACTTCCTCGTCCAGTTTCTTGGACAGGCGGTAGACCTGCTTGCTGTAGGTGTCCTTGTGGGCCCACAGGTCGATCTGGGCAAGCGTCTGGTTCGAGAACGAGTTGGACATCACGAACGACGGATGGCCGTGTGCGCAGCCGAGGTTCACCAGGCGCCCTTCGGCCAGGAGGTAGATCGAATTGCCTTCGGGGAAGGTGTAGAGATCGACCTGCGGCTTGATGTTGGTCTGCTTCGCAGCCTTCTGCAAACGATCGACCTGGATCTCGTTGTCGAAGTGTCCGATGTTGCAAACCAGCGCGTGGTTCTTCATCTTCGCCATGTGCTCCAGCGTGATCACGTCGCGATTGCCGGTGGTGGTGACATAGATGTCGCCGACACCGAGCGTGTCCTCGACCGTCGCGACCTGGAAGCCTTCCATCGCGGCCTGCAGGGCGCAGATCGGATCGATCTCGGTGACGATCACGCGCGCGCCGAAGCCCTTCAGCGAGTGCGCGCAGCCCTTGCCGACATCGCCGTAGCCGCACACCACCGCGACCTTGCCGGCGACCATCAAGTCGGTGGCGCGCTTGATGCCGTCGGCCAGCGATTCGCGGCAGCCATACAGGTTGTCGAACTTCGACTTGGTGACCGAGTCGTTGACGTTGATCGCGGGCACCAGCAGCTTGCCGGCTTCGGCGAGCTGGTACAGACGATGCACGCCGGTGGTGGTTTCCTCCGAAACCCCGCGCCATTCCGAGGCGACCTTCTTCCAGAAACCGGGGCGCTCCGTGCGGGTCTTCTTCAGCAGGTCCTTGATGACCTGTTCTTCGTGGTTGGCGCCCTTTTCGTCCACCCACTTCGATCCGTCTTCCATCTCGACGCCCTTGTGGATCAAGAGCGTCGCGTCGCCGCCGTCATCGACGATCAGCTCGGGGCCGCGGTTGCCGGGATGCGTGATCGCATCCAGGGTGCACTGCCAGTATTCCTCCAGCGTCTCACCCTTCCATGCGAACACCGGGATGCCGGCGGCGGCGATCGCGGCGGCGCAGTCGTCCTGGGTCGAGAAGATGTTGCACGAGGCCCAACGCACCGAGGCGCCGAGTGCGGTGAGCGTCTCGATCAGCACCGCGGTCTCCTTGGTCATGTGCAGCGAGCCGGTGACGCGCACGTCCTTGAGCGGTTTTTGCGGTGCGTAGCGGGCGCGGATCTGCATCAGGCCAGGCATCTCCTGCTCGGCCATCTGGATGCGCTTCCTGCCGAGTTCGGCTTGCGACAGGTCGCGGACGTTGTAATCGTGTTGCGCGGAATCTTTGGCGACAGCGTTCATGGAGTAGCTCCTGGTGAAAAGTCCGGCCATGGATGGCCGGTCTTTTGCGATCGCCGTTGTTGGAACAACGGCATCGCAGATGGTGATCGGGCGCTGTTGCGGTAGGAAGGTGCCGAGCCTGACCCGTTTTGCTGGAATCCGCATGAGGAAATGCGGATTCCGGTGGAAGCATCCACGCGGCGGGTTGCAACGCCCCTCGGCGAATAGGGCATTATATCCGTTCGTCGCGATGGAAAGATGAATCGCGGCCCGGGCCGGTCGGCGAGGATGCAGGCCGGTTCCGCGCCAGCCGTCGCGCTGCACCTGCCTGCGAGGAGGCATCGTGAGTCGATCGACCCGCCAACCCGATTACCGCCGCGACATCTTTTTCGCCCCGCACGATGCGCCGTTGCGCGAGGACGTGCACGAGCTCGGCGTATTGGTCGGCGAGATGCTGGCCGAACAGGGCGGCGAGGGGTTTTTCGACCGGGTCGAGGAGATCCGCACCGCCGCCATCCATCGGCGCGTGGCCGGGAACGGGGTGGAGGCGCTCGCGAAGATGCTGGGCGGGACCGATCCCGCCACGGCCGAGATGCTGGCGCGCGCGTTCGCGACGTGGTTCCAGATGGTCAACGTCGCCGAGCGCGTGCACCGCATCCGCCGCCGCCGCGATTACGAGCGGTCCAGCACCCGTTCGCAGCCCGAGTCGCTGGCCGACGTGCTGGAAACCCTGAAGGCGCGCGGCGTGGAAGCCGAAGAACTGCTCGCGTGGATCGCGCGGCTGGACGTCGAGCCCGTATTCACCGCGCATCCCACCGAGGCGGTGCGGCGCTCGCTGCTGGAAAAGGAACAGGCGATCGTGAAGGCACTGGTGGATCGCTTCGATCCTGCGCGCACCCCTCAGGAACGCGCCATCGACCACGAGCGCCTGCGCATGGCACTCACTTCGGGTTGGCAGACCGCCGAGGCTTCGAGCGTGCGGCCGAGCGTGCAGGACGAATTCGAACACATCGGGTTCTATCTCGCCGACCCGTTGTATCGCGTGTTGCCGGTGTTCTACGAATCGTTCCAGCATGAACTGGCGCGTGTCTACGGCATCGAGGCCGAATTGCCGCGCGTGCTGCGGTTCGGTTCGTGGGTGGGCGGCGACATGGACGGCAACCCGAACGTCGGTGCCGACACCATCGACGCGACGCTGCGCGCGCAGCGCGCGATGGTGCTGGAACGCTACCGCGCCGGTTGCGCATGGCTGGCGCGACGGCTCAGCCAGACCGAGGATCGCATCGGTGTGTCCGCGGCAATCCGCGAGCGCGTGGCCGCGTACCGGCAACGCCTCCCGAAGGCGGCGGCGAGGATCCGCCCGCGCCACGCCAACATGCCGTATCGCTGCCTGCTGACCTTGATGCACGCGCGCCTGCACGCCAGCGAGGACGATGGTGCCGCGGCCTATGCCTGCGCGGACGAGTTCGAAGCCGACGTCGCGTTGATCGCCGACAGCCTCGCGGTGAACCGGGGCGTCAACGCCGGCCTGTTCGCGGTGCGTCGGATGCAATGGCGCGTCCGCACCTTCGGATTCCACCTGGCGCGGCTGGACGTGCGCCAGGATTCGCGGGTCCACGACGACGTGCTGGCCGTGCTGCTGGACGATCCCGATTGGGCCGTGCGTGAACCGGGTGCGCGTGCGCAACGCCTGCGCTCGGCGGCGGCGGGAGAGGCCGGCCTGGGCGACAGCGATGACGCCGCCGTGGCGCGGATCAAGGCCGTGTTCGTGGCGTTGGCCGATGCGCGCCGGCGCTACGGCGGCGGCGCGACGGGCCCCTACATCATTTCGATGGCGCGTTCGGCCGCCGACGTGCTGGCGGTGTTGGCGTTGGCCCGCCACGGCGGACTGGTCGAGGACGGCGCGGTGCCGCTGGATATCGCGCCGTTGTTTGAAACCGTGGATGACCTCGTGCACGCCGCGGCCAGCTTGCGCGCGTTGCTGAACGATCCGGTCTATCGCGCGCACCTGCAGCATCGCGATGATCGCCAGATGATCATGGTCGGCTATTCCGACAGTGCCAAGGATGGCGGCATCCTCGCCGCGCGCTGGGCCTTGCAGCGCGCGCAGGCCGAGATGCTGGAGGTCGCGGCCGCGGCCGGCATCAAGCTCACCTTCTTCCACGGCCGCGGCGGCTCGGCGTGTCGCGGCGGCAGCAAGGTCACGCCGGCATTGATGGCATCGCCGCGCGGTGCGGTGGCGGGACGGTTGCGCGTGACCGAGCAGGGCGAAGTGATCCATCGAAAGTACGGCATCCGCGCGCTGGCGCTGCGCAACCTTGAACAGACCGTGGGCGCCACCCTGCGCGCTTCGTTGCGTCCGCGCGAACCGGAACCGCGCGAGTCGGAATGGATCCGGCGCATGGACACGCTGGCGACGGCCAGCCGCGAGGCCTACCGCGCCTTCGTCGGCGAGCCCGATTTCGTCGCCTATTTCCGCACCGCGACACCGGTCGACGTGATCGAACGCATGACCATGAGTTCGCGCCCGGCCAGCCGCCGCAGCATGCGCGGCGTGGAGGATCTGCGCGCGATCCCGTGGGTGTTCTCGTGGACGCAGATGCGCTCGATCCTGCCCGGCTGGTACGGGTTCGGCAGCGCGCTCGAACGCGGCATCGAAACGTTCGGCGAAGCACCGATGGTGGAAATGGCGCGCGACTGGGCGTTCCTCGGCCCCCTGATCGACGACATCGAAATGATGCTCGCCAAGGCCGACCTCGACATCGCCGCGGCGTTCTCGCGCTTGTCGGGCGATCTGCACGCGAAATTCTTCCCGCGCATCGATGAGGAATTCCGGCGCACCCGCGATGCGATCCTGCGCATCAGGGGCAGCGACGAACTGCTGGCCGCCGATCCGCGCCTCGCGCAGTCGATCAGGTTGCGCAATCCCTACATCGATCCGATGAGCGTGCTGCAGGTGGACTTGCTGCGGCGCTGGCGCGAGGGCGGCAGCCGCGACGAGGCGTTGTTGAACAGTCTGGTTGCCTGCGTCAACGGCGTCGCGCGCGGTTTGCAGAACACGGGCTGAAGCGGGCAGGGCGTCTCGAACGCAAGCGGGCGCGGAGCACGTGGCTGGCTCCGCGCCGCATGGCTCGCGCTTACGGATTCGAATCGATGGGAACCCGCACCCCTTGCGAGGTGCCGCAGACTTCCCCGCGAACGCTTCCGTCCTTGTTGAGCGCGATGGCATGGATGGACGACGTGAACGCGTTGCCGCGCCAGTCCATCGTCGTCTCCTGGTAAATGTCCTGGAGGCCATCCCAGGTGCCGTCGTGCAGGAAGTGGTAGAACTGGAAGTGCGCGCTGTACCGGCCGAGCCCGCGATATTCCCAGATGCCCTGGGCGGGACCATTGCCGGGCTGCGGGGTGTTGTCGGTGCTGGTCAGCGTGCCGCCGGTATGGAACGTGTTGAGCGCGATGAAGGAATGGGCCGGGCCGCCGGCGCATGAGGCCAGCGTCACCGACACATGCCAGGTGCCGACGATGCGGTTTTCGCCGAGGGGCGGAAGGCGCCCGGTTGCTGCAGACGCCAGCGGCAGGCCGCAGGTGGCGGCCAGTGCAAACACGGCGAATGTGTGCTTGATCTTCATGGTGAACCCTCCCGTTGATGGTTGATGCGAACACGGCAGCCGCCCGCCCGGGCACTGCATGGGTTGTCTTCGGCAACGGGGCTGCACGATTACCGGACGCCTGCGCCTTTCGGCGCTTCAACCAACGGGTCGTCTTTCGCCGGCCGACATGCCGACAGGTCGGCACGGGCTTTTCGCGGCTGCCATCGGTCACGGGCCGATGGCCGTCAGCCCTGTCTCCATCTACGTGGATTCCGGATCCAGGGGGCTGGGCTTGGGTTCCCCTGCACAGCAACCCGCCGCTACGCGCGTCACCTTGCGCAGCAGGGTATCGGGATGCAACGCGGTTCCTGTCAGGGGTTCGAGTCGATCGGCACGCGTACACCTTGCGCCGCGCCGCAAAGTTCGACGCGCAGGCTGCCGTCGACGTTGAGCACGCGTGAGTAGATGGCGGAGGTGTAGGACATGCCGTTGCGGTCCAGGGTGAGGTCCTGGTAGATGTCGCGAAGTCCGTCGTAGGTGCCGTCGGCCAGGAAACCATTGAACTGCGTGTGGCTGCTGTACCGGTTGTGCCCTTCGTATTCCCAGATGCCCTGCGCCGGGCCGCTCACAGGCGGAGGGGTGGCATCGGTGCTGGTCAGCGTGCCGCCGGCATGGAACGTATTGAGCGACAGGATGGATAGCGACGGGCCGCCCGCGCAGGGGGCGAAGGTCACCACCAGATGCCACATTCCCACGATGCGGTTTTCGCCGGGGGGCGGAAAGCGATGTGCAGGAGACGATGCCAGTGCCTGGCCGCAGCTTGCGGTCAGCGCGAGCGCAAGAAGTGTGTGCCGGATATTCATGTTGACCTTCCTCCCGTTGATGGTTGATGCGAACGCGGCAGCCGCCCGCCCGGGCACTGCATGGGTTGTCTTCGGCAACGGGGCTGCACGATTACCGGAGCGCAGCCGTCCGGCGTTTCGATCGGTGCGGGTCGTTTTCGCAGGCGGAAACGAAAACGGGCTGCGCAAGGCAGCCCGTTCGGGATGTCGCCCGGGTACAGGCTCTTACAGTTTCGCGGCCTTGCGCAGGGCCTCGGCGCGGTCGGTCGCTTCCCACGAGAACGCGGTCGCGGTTTCCGATTTCTTCACCAGCTTGCCGTTCTCGCGGTCTCCCCACTTGTAGGTGTGCTGGAACGGCTTGCGGCCGAAGTGGCCGTAGGACGCAGTGGACTGGTAGATCGGGTGGATCAGGTCCAGCATCTTGATGATGCCGTACGGACGCAGGTCGAAGTGGGCGCGGATCAGCTTCTCGATCTTGTCGTCGCTGATCTTGCCGGTGCCGAACGTCGTCACCGAAATGGAAGTGGGTTCGGCCACGCCGATCGCGTAGGAGATCTGCACCTCGCAGCGATCCGCGATGCCGGCCGCGACGATGTTCTTGGCGACGTAGCGCGCGGCATACGTTGCGGAACGATCGACCTTGGACGGGTCCTTGCCCGAGAACGCGCCGCCGCCGTGGCGGGCCATGCCGCCGTAGGTGTCGACGATGATCTTGCGTCCGGTCAGGCCGCAATCACCCACCGGACCACCGATCACGAACTTGCCGGTCGGATTGATGTGCACCTTGTTCTTCGGCAGTGCGTCGTACCACTTCTTCGGCAGCACGGGTTTCAAAATGAATTCGCGCACGCCGTCCACGAGGTCGGCGTACTTCACTTCCGGATCGTGCTGGGTCGAGAGCACCACCGCGTCGAGTCCGGCGACGGTGTGGTTGTCGTTGTAGTGCAGGGTGACCTGCGATTTCGCGTCCGGGCGCAGCCACTTCAGCTTGCCGGCCTTGCGGATTTTCGCCTGCTGCTCGACCAGCCGGTGCGAGTAGTAGATCGGCGCGGGCATGAATTCCGGCGCTTCGTTGCAGGCGTAGCCGAACATCAGGCCCTGGTCGCCGGCGCCCTGTTCCTCGGGCTTCTTGCGCGCGACGCCCTGGTTGATGTCGGGGGACTGCTTGCCGATCAGGTTCAACACGCCGCAGGTGGCGCCGTCGAAACCGACCACCGACGAGTCGTAGCCGATGCCCAGGATCACCTTGCGTGCCAGCGCTTCGATGTCGACCCACGCATCGGTGGTCACTTCGCCCGACACGATCGCGACGCCGGTCTTGACCATGGTTTCGCAGGCCACGTGCGCGCGCTTGTCCTGCGCCAGGATCGCGTCCAGCACGGCATCGGAAATCTGGTCGGCGACCTTGTCCGGGTGGCCTTCGGAGACCGATTCGGAGGTGAACAGGTAACGGCTCATCGTGGGTTATATCCTTTGATACGGATGGAGAGATGCCAAGCCGCAAATGATACATGGGATGCCGCGTGCGTGCAGCACGCGCCGCCGGGCGTTAATGCACGGTCAAGCGGGCGCGGAACGCCGGCGTCGGGCGCCGCGAACAACGACAAGACACGAGCGCCGACACGATGGCCAGCGCCCGGTACCGCATGGCGGGTTGTCGACCACCGCGTGCAGCTCGATCGACGCGCCACCCGGGATCTCGTGACGCTTCGCGCCGGATCGCACGGACAGCGTCAACCGGTTGCGTTCATCTCCGCAAGCGCCGGACCGACGACCTCGACGACCTCGACCGTACCGGAGTGCGCCGCCGCGATGCCCCCGTCGAAGCCTGTCTTCCCGGCCGGCTCGTCCAGCATGACCACGCAGGCTGCGCGGTTGCGTCCATGGCGCTTGGCCCGGTACATCAAGGTGTCGGCAAGACGCAGGGCCGAGTCCCAGGAACTGCCGGACTCGAGCGGGTGCACCACGCATCCGGCCGACACGCTGACGCGCAGTTGCCGGTCGCCGACCTGGATCGGGGTTCCGGCCACCGCGTCGAGCAGGCGCCTGGCCATTTGCGGCAGGCCCTGCGGGGTGGCGCCGGGCAGCACCAGCACGAACTCCTCGCCGCCCCAGCGCACCACGTGGTCGTGTGCACGCACCAGTGCTTGCAGCCGGCGCGCCACCTCCGTCAGCACAAGGTCGCCGGCGTCGTGGCCGAGGTTGTCGTTGACCCGCTTGAAGTGGTCGACGTCGACCATCACCAACCCGACCCGCGCCTCGGGATCGTGTTCGTAGGGCTGCATCATGCCCGCGAAATGGCGCCGGTTGAACACCCCGGTCAACTCGTCCAGCGCGGATTGTTCGGTCAGGCTGGCCACGTCCTGCGTCAACCGCCGGTTGGCACGGCGCGCGTGCAGCAGCCACAACACCATCAGCAGCGCGGACAGCACGGCGGCCGTCGCCAGCGTGGTCCACAGGCGCTGTTGCCAGAGCCGCGCGGAGGCCTGGGCCTCGGTCAGCCGTGCCTGCGTGGAGAGTTGCTCGATCTGGCGATTCTTGCGCTCGTCGTCGTACCTGGCCTGCAGCTCCAGTACCGCGGTGTCGCGCTTCTGTTCGGTGATCTTCTGGTTGACCTCGTCCATGGATTCCAGCAACTGCAGCGCATCCTTGTAGCGTCCGACCGCCTGGAGCTGCTTCACCAGTTCCTGACTGACGATCGACTGGGCGCGCAGGTTGCCCGAGCGACGCGCGAACTCCATGGATTCCTGCAACGTGTCCAGGGCCATTTGCGCGCGCCCCATCCCGGCCGCGGCGAGCCCCTGGTTGGCCAGCGCCACGGCCACGAGATACGCGTCGTTGTCGGCCTTCGCCAGCGCCGCGCCTTCCTGCCCGTATTCCAGCGCGTCGTCGTAGCCTCCCTGGTGCAGGTAGTAATCGGACAGGTTGATGCGGACCGCGGCTTCCACGTGCCGCAGCCCCGGAACATTCTTCGAAACTTCCAGGGCCTGCTGCAGGGCGCGCAGTTGCGCGGGACGCTCGTCGAGTTGCGAGTAGACATAGCCCTGGTTGATGTACGCCTGCGCAAGGGCGGCCGTGAAGCCGATGGATCGCGCCTGCGCGATGACTTCCGGTGCCATGGCCGCGGCGCGCGGCAGGTAGCCGAGATCGGCGTCGATCACCGTGAGGTCGAGCTGGAGTTTGACGCGGGCGGCCGGGTCGCCCAGCCTGGCGGCCAGCTCCAAACCCTTCATTGCGTGGTCGAAGGCCACGTTCATGGCGCCTTGCTGGCGTTCCAGGTGTACCTGGGCGAGGATGAGCTCCAACTGCATGGCGTCGTCGTTCGCGGCGATCAATGTCGCCGCTTGCCGCAGATCGGCTCGCGCCGAGGTCACGTCGCGCCGGGACATCGCCGCCTGCGCCTCGCCGATCAGCCATGTGGCCTGGCATGGCTTGCAGTGTTCGCGCTGCGCCATCTGCTGCAGGCTGGCCAGCGCCTGTTGCAGCAGGTGCGTGTTGCGGTCGGGGATGGACAGCGCGATCAGCTGCGCGCAATAGCTGCGGCGCTGCTCGATCGGTGCCCGCGGGTCCGCGGCATCGCTGGCCGCCTGCAGGCGCGCCGCCGCCGCGGACGGCGACACGTAGCCGTGCGTCCTCAGGTCGGTGAGGACGTCCGCGACCCGTTCCGGCGCGGCCAGCAACGACGGCGATGCAAGCGCCAGGACGATGGAGAGAACCCAATGTTTCATGCCGACTTTTTCGGCCGTCGGGATCGCGTCTGGAGCGGAATGCGCGGCATTTCCTGTCAACTTTCATGACGTGATTTGAAAGCGTTTCAGGGGGCGAAAGGGCCGCGCCTCGGGTTGTCGCCATCGTTCAGGTTGGTGCGTGAAAACGATGGCCGGCGAAACGCCGCACTGGGTTGCGAAATCCAGACTCCGCGAAGCACGTGGCGCGCCGGCTACGTGGTGCGAACATCGCGCCGCGGATGAAGGATGTCCGCCGGATCAGGCGGCCTTGGCCATGCCTTCGGCCAGCGCGGTGAAATAGTCGCGGGTCAGGCGGAACTGTTCGCGCGCGCTTTCGGCGGCGTTGGCGACCGCGCGGAACGCCGCGTTCTCGGGCCGGTCCCTGGCGTACCAGCCGAGGTGCTTGCGCGCGATGCGCACGCCCATCGCCTCGCCGTAGAACGCGTACAGGTCTTCGAGGTGCCCGAGCAGGATCTCGCGCACCTCCGCGGCATCCGGTTCGGGCAGGCGCTGGCCGGTCGCGAGGTAATGCGCGATTTCGCGAAAGATCCAGGGTCGCCCCTGCGCCGCGCGGCCGATCATCAACGCGTCGGCGCGCGTGTAATCCAGCACTGAGCGGGCCTTTTCCGGCGAATCGATGTCGCCGTTGGCGAACACCGGGATCGCGACGCCGGCCTTGACCGCGGCGATGGTGTCGTACTCGGCGAAACCTTCGTATTTCTGCGAACGGGTGCGGCCGTGCACGGCCAGCGCGGCGATGCCGGAATCTTCGGCGATGCGGGCGATGGCCAGCGCGTTGCGCTGATCGGGCGCCTGTCCCGTACGGATCTTCAGGGTCACCGGCACCTCGACGGCTGCCACCACGGCACCACAGATCCGCGCCACCAGTGGCTCGTCGGCCAGCAACGCGGAGCCTGCCCAGGCATTGCAAACCTTCTTGGCCGGGCAGCCCATGTTGATGTCGATCAGTTGCGCGCCATGCGCGACGTTGTAGCGTGCGGCTTCGGCCAGCCGGGCCGGATCGGAGCCGGCGATCTGCACGCCGACCGGATCGGGTTCGCCGGCATGGTCCATCCGGTGCAGCGACTTGCGCGTCTGCCACAGGCGCGGGTCGGAGGTGGTCATCTCCGACACGGCCAGGCCCGCGCCCAGCCGTTTGCACAGCTGCCGGAACGGCTTGTCGGTGACCCCGGCCATGGGCGCCAGCGCCAGGGACGGTTCGACGAGGATGGCGCCGATCTGCATTCCGCCAGTTTACTGGCCCGCTCCTTGCAACGGCATGGTTCGGGTTTGATCATTGAGGCTCCAGGAGGAGCTGATGCGGAAGCCGTGGCCGGGATGGATGCTTTGCGGCGCGATGTCGATCGGTGCGATGTCGACCGGCCTGCTGTCGACCGGGGTGTCGTCGATCGCTTGCGCGGCTGCGACGCCGTTGTCCCGAGTGGAGATGCGCACGCTTTCCGCCGGCGACCCGCGCGGCTTGATCGACAAGGTCAGGGGGGCGCTCGACGCCGGCATGTATGCCAACGATCCGGCCGGCGAACGCGAAGCGCTGTGGTGGATGGGCCATGCGGGCATCAACGTGTCCGACGATGCGGCGGTGACCGAGGCGGTTGCGCGCCTGAAAAGTCTCGGCAGCGTGGGCCACGACACGCTCGCGGCGTCCTACGCGGGCTTCCTCACCGCCGACCTGCGCATCGCCCACGGCGACGGCGGCGGTGTCGGCGATGCCTTGCAGGCGGCCGCGCTGCAACTGGACAGCCCCGATCCCGCGCGTCGCGCGCTGGCCAAGTTCCAGTTGTGCGATGCCTACAGCATGGCCGGCCAGGCACGGCATTCGCAGCCGTTGTGCGCGGAAGCCGATGCGGCATTCGGCGCCTTGCACGACGACTGGAACCAGGCGCAGGCGAAAAACGACGAAGGCAACAACGCCTATGCACTCGACCGATACGCCGAGGCGGGGAAGTTCTACGGGGAGGCGCGCGCCTTGTATCGCAAGGTGGGCGACCGTGCGCAGGAACTCATGGTGGGCGACAACCTGGCGCAGGTGTACCTGAAGCAGGGCAAGCCCGGGCAGGCATTGGCCTTGTCGCAGGCCTCGCTGGCCAACGAGCGCGCCGCGGGACGCGAGTCCGATGCCCTGATCTCGCAACACGACATCGTGCGCGCGCTGGATGCGTTGGGGCGGCGCCGCGAAGCGGTGGCGCTGATCGCTTCGACGGTGGCGGAAGCACGCAAGGCGGGGTTGGGTTCGTTGTTGCCGGACCTGCTGGAACAGCAGTCGCAGCTGGCCGAACGCGACGGCAACCTCGAATTGGCCTTGAGCGCCGAACGTGAGGCCCTGGCGGCTTCGCGCAAGCGCTGGTCGAACAGCCTGGGTTCGCAGCAGGCGGAACTCGCGGCGCGCTATGCGGCACGCGAGAAGGAACTCCGCATCCAGGAACTGGAACGCACCGACCAGATCAAGAACCTCAAGTTGCGCGCCGCCGAAGCCGATGCCGCGCGCAACGCGATGCAGGTGCGGCGCCAGCGCGGCAGCCTGCTGGCCGCACTGGTGGCGGCATCGGGCCTGCTGGCGGGCATCGTCTCGTTGCTGTTGCTGCTGCGTTCGCAGCGGCGCCACGCCGGCGAGTTGCGCCGGCAGGCGCTGGAAGATCCGCTGACCGGCGTCGACAACCGGCGCGGTTTCTTCCGGCGCGCGCATGCGTTGCTGGAAAAACGCGGCACGGGCGAGGCGCCCTTGCATGCGTTGCTGTTGTTCGATTTCGACTATTTCAAGCTGGTGAACGATCGCTACGGGCATCCGTTCGGCGACATCGTGCTGAACATCTCGCTGCAGCGCCTGCGCGAGGTGGTCGGCACGCGCGGGCACCTCGCGCGGCTGGGTGGCGAGGAGTTCATCGTGTTGTGCCCACACATCGGCGGCGCGCAAGCCCTGCAGCTTGCCGAGGCGATGCGCGCGGCGGTGGGCGGGCTGGTGTTTCCGAACGCACCGAACGCACTCGATGTCACCATCAGCATCGGCGTGGCGCTGTTCGATGGCAATCGTTCCCACGACGTCGGCAGCTGGCTGCGCAGCGCCGACAATGCGATGTACGCAGCCAAGGCGCGCGGACGCGACCAGATCGTGGTCGCGCAGGCGGTCAGCGACTTGTTGTCGCAGGCCGGCGCGGGACCGCAGCCGGCGGTTTGACGGGCTGCGCCGACTGGAGCGCGCGGATCGGGATACCCGACTCGCGTCCGCGCAGGTGTCCGGTCAGCCCCATGCCCACCCGCATGCCGTAACCGATGCGTTCGGCATAGCCGATCAGCAACGCGGCCGATTCCGGTTCCAGTTCCGCGCGCGCGGTTTCGCGCCACAACGCCAGCCAGCGCTGGAAATGCGCGGCCCCGATCGGCAGGGGCTGGTGCTTGGCCAACGGGTTGCCGCGGTAATGGCCGCTGCGCAGCGCGACCGTCGACCAGAATGAAGTCAGCAACACCTTGTGCACGTCCCAGTCATCGACCATCGCATTGAACACCGGACCGAGCAGGGGGTCGACCCGGACTTTTTCGTAGAAACGGTCCACCTGGCGCGCGAGGCAGGCTTCGTCCAGCCCAGCGGGAATGGCGTTCGGCATGCGGCCAGCGTCGCGTGTGGCGGCGCAGTGGGCCATGACCTGCATCAATGACACGCATCAATGCCGCGCAAGGTGCATCGGCGCAAAGTGCACGACATGCCCGCCACGGAAGCGCCGTCATGACCCACGTCGTCACCGACAACTGCATCAACTGCAAGTACACCGATTGCGTGGAAGTGTGCCCGGTCGATTGCTTCCATGAGGGTCCGAACTTCCTGGTGATCGATCCCGACGAGTGCATCGACTGCACGCTGTGCGTGGCCGAATGCCCGGTCAATGCCATTTTCCCCGAGATGGACGTGCCGGCGGGGCAGGAGCATTACCTCGGCATCAATGCCGAACTCGCGAAAATCTGGCCGGTGATCGCCAGCAAGATCCCGGCGATGGATGGTGCCGACCTGTGGGACGGCATGCCCGACAAGTTGCCGCTGCTCGATCGCGGCGGTGGCAAGCCGGTTGATGAACCGCTCGCATCGCCCCACGCCCCATGACGCGGCCTTGATCCCCGTCGGCTAGACTGGCTGGACGGCGGCAACAGCGGCCACGCATTTCCCGTACGCAATCCCGAGGAGCCACGTCATGTCCGGCACCAAATTCAAGGGCAACCCCGTCCACGTCGACGGTCATTTTCCGAAGGTCGGCGACAAGGCGCCGGCATTCAAGTTGATTGCGGGCGATCTGTCCGAAAAGTCGCTGGCCGACTTCACGGGCAAGCGCAAGGTGTTGAACATCTTCCCGAGCGTGGACACCGGCGTGTGTGCGGCGTCGGTCCGGCATTTCAACAAGGACGCGGCGGGGCTGAAGAACGCCGTGGTGCTGTGCATTTCCGCCGACCTGCCGTTCGCACAGGCTCGCTTCTGCGGCGCCGAAGGCATCGAGAACGTCGTCATGCTGTCGATGATGCGCGGCCGCGAATTCCTGAAGGACTATGGCGTCGCCATGACCGACGGTCCGCTGGCCGGCCTCGCCGCGCGCGCCGTGGTGGTGCTGGACGAACACGACAAGGTGGTCTACACGCAGATGGTGGACGACATCACCCACGAACCCGATTACGCGGCGGCGCTGAAAGCGCTCGGCTGACTCATTCGCGTTTGCTGTTCTCCCTTGTGGAGATGGTTTACGTGGCGGATGGGTGAGGGCACGTAATCGCGAGCCATTCATCACTCGACATTCCTGTCATTTTCCGCCTGCCTCCCTGGCAGGCGTGTGACTTTCTCTTGCGTGGCCAAGAGAAAGTCACCAAAGAGAAGGCCACCCCGGTGCCGCGTCTTTCGTCCGTCCGTGGACGAAAGGTGCGTTCGACCCGGCCGGGCTTGCCGACGCGCCATCCCTGGCGCGACGGCAAGTGGGCGCAATCCCTTGCGCCCACCCTGCGGGCCTGATCGTCCGGTCCTCACCGCAGCACAGGGGCCCCGTTGGCGCGCTTCCTGCGCGCCGTTGTGTCGACGCCAATCGCTTGGTCTTGCTTCGAACGAGGCCATGGATGGCCGCGAGCAAAGTAGAGCTCCCAGGCGCCGTTGGCGGTGCCGCAGCCATGCCGCCGAGCGCGCGGGAAAGGCGCGTGTGTTTGAGGGCAGGATGCCCGAGTTCGCGCCGGCGCGCGCGAGGCAAGTGGCAAGGGCAGTCGAACGAACACGATGTTCGTTTGACCGCCGCCTCCGGCGCCATGGTCTTTGGTAACTTTCTGCCGAAACAGAAAGTTACCCGCTCGCCGCAGAGGCGAGCGGAACCCAATCAGGACGGTGCGTACTTGCGAGAAGCAGAGATCTCGGCCTGCGTCAGGATGATCGCGACCGACACGTCGAAGACTGCGACGCGCTCAGCGCGCGTTCGCGAACGCCTCGGTCATGTCCAGCATGCGGTTCGAGAAGCCCCACTCGTTGTCGTACCAGCCCAGCACTTTCACGAAGGTGCCTTCCATCACGCGGGTCTGGGTGGCGTCGTAGGTGCAGGACGCCGGGTTGTGGTTGAAGTCGATCGACACCAGCGGTTTGGTGTTGACCGCCATCACGCCCTTCAGCTTGCCGTTGGCGGCTTCGTTGATCACGGCGTCGATCTCGTCCTTGCTGGTCGCGCGCTTGGCGACGAAGGTCAGGTCCACGCACGACACGTTGATGGTGGGAATGCGCATCGAGAAGCCGTCCAGGCGGCCATTCAACTCCGGAAGCACCAGGCCGACCGCGACCGCGGCGCCGGTCTTGGTCGGGATCTGGCTGTGGGTCGCGGAACGCGCGCGGCGCAGGTCCTTGTGGAACACGTCGGTCAGCACCTGGTCGTTGGTGTAGGCGTGGATCGTGGTCATCAGGCCGTGCACGATGCCGATCTTTTCGTGCAGCACCTTGGCCAACGGCGCCAGGCAGTTGGTGGTGCACGACGCGTTCGAAATGATGGTGTCGCTCGGCTTGATCTTGTCCTCGTTGACGCCGAACACGAAGGTGCCATCGACGCCCTCGCCGGGCGCGGAGATGATCACCTTCTTCGCACCGGCAGCAAGGTGCGCCGCGGCCTTGTCGCGCTTGGTGAACAGGCCGGTCGATTCGATCACGACGTCGACGCCGAGGTCCTTCCACGGCAATTTCGACGGGTCGCGCTCGGCACACACCTTGATGCGGTCGCCATTGACGACGAGATCGCCGCCCTCGACGCCGACGGTGCCGGGGAACTTGCCGTGCGCGGTGTCGTATTGCGTCAGGTGCGCGTTGGTGTTCGCGTCGCCCAGGTCGTTGATCGCGACGATCTTCATCGCGCCGGTACGGTTGGATTCGTACAGCGCACGCAGGATGTTGCGGCCGATGCGGCCATAGCCGTTGATCGCGACCTTGATCGCCATGGTGTCGTCCTTTGCAGAGCGGTGTGGGAGAAACGCTCATTTTAGCCTGTTTGCGACGTGACTTCATGGTCAAGGACGGCGCCGGGCGTGGCACACTGAGGCTTTGCAGGAATGACGTCATGCAGTGGACTTCGCACGCGTGGTGCCGCGCGGGAGTGCTGGCGACAGCGTTTGCCGCCACGCTGCTGTGTGCGCCGCCGGCATTCGCGTGGGGGCCGTTGGGACACCGCATCGTGGCGCGATTGGCCGAGGCGCAACTGACGCCACGGGCGTGGGCGGAGGCGCAGCAACTGTTGGCCTTGCGCGGCGCGCATCACCTTGCGGACATCGCTGTCTGGGCCGACGATCTGCGCGATACCGATCCCGCGTTGTTCCAGCGGACCAAGCGAATGCACTTCGTCAATTTTCATTCGGGCAAGTGCGTCTACGATCCGCCACGCGATTGCCGCAACGGCGAATGCGTGGTCGCGGTCATCGAAAAGTATTCCGCGATCCTCGCCGACCGTTCGAACAGCCCGGCCACACGCGCCGAGGCGCTGGCGTTCGTGGTGCACTTCGTCGGCGATATCCACCAGCCGCTGCATGCGGATTACCGTCACGACGCGGGTGGCAATGATTTCCAGGTGCGCTGGCATGGCCGCGGCACCAACCTGCACCACGTGTGGGACTCACTGATGCTGGACTCGACACACCTGTCGGTGGCGCAATTCACGGACCAGCTTGCGGCCCAACGCACGCGGATCGCGATCGGTGGCACACCTGCTCGATGGGCCGAAGAGAGCTGCCGGATCGATCGCGACGATGGTGTGTATCCGCGCTCGCACTTCATCGACCAGACTTATGTCGAGCGCGAATTGCCGATCGCCGAGCAACGCCTGCGGCAGGCGGGCGCGCGGCTGGCGGAATTATTGAATCGCGACCTCGCGAGCGGGTAGGTTGGGCTGACGCCGGCTTCATCGGCGGAAGCCCAACGGCATCGGTGCACAGCCCCATTGACACGTCGCTGCGACGTTGGGCTTCTTCCGGATAAATCCGGAATCAGCCAACCTACATCGATGTGGCATCAATACGCGATGCCGAGCCTGCGCATCAGCTTGCCCATCAGCCATGCCGGGCCGATCAGCAGCTGCACGATGTTGGTGAGGAACGCCGGGCGGCGGCCCTCGATGGCGTGGCCGATGAACTGGCCGATCCACGCGAGCACGAACAGCACGGCAGCGAGGATCAGCAGGTTGCGCGGACCGAGCGCGCCATACAGCGCCCACGCGATCGCGCCGCTCGCGATGAACACCAGTGCCATCGCATAGGCGAGGTTGCGCGACAGCCGTCGGTAGAACAGGAACGTCGCGAACATCGCCAGCACCGCCCACAGCCCCGGCCTGAACCATTGCGGTGGCATCGGTGGGATCGTCCACAGCGCCGCGATCACCGCCCACATGATCACCGGCACGCACACCCAGTGGATCGCGCGGTTGGTCGGGTTCTGGTGGTCGGCGGCGTAGCTGCCGAACCAGTCGTTGACGCTGCGCATCGCTTGCCCTCGGCCGTTGCGGGAATGCCCAATGTACGCTGATCGAATCATGCTGAACAGTTCAGGCGATCGCCTCGACAAGCCAGGCCCGAGCTTGAATCAAATTGAATACTTGCTTGAAATTTGGTCCCTGGTGGACGTGTTTGCGCTGGTTACACTGGGAACCGTGCCCGAACGAAGGTGAGGATTGATGACGCATCATTTTGTGTTCCAGCCGGACGCGCATCGTGCGATGCGCATCGACGAGGTCGATGCCATCGAGGTCGGGCCTGGTTGCCTGCGCCGCGATTTGCCCAGCAATTCGGGTGCGCGGGTGTGGATCGTCGAGATGGAGCCCGGCAGCCAATGGCCGCAGGTCGATCGGCACGATGAAAACGGCGAGGAGTATTACGTGATCAGCGGCGAGGTCATCGAAGGCGGGCGGCGCTACCCGGCAGGCACTTACGTGACGTTTGCACCGGGGAGCCGACATCGTCCTCGAACCGAAACGGGCGTGCGGTTGTTCGGGATCAATCTCACCCAGTAAGGTCCGGCCCCGAGTTCAAGCGAGCGTGATCCCCGCGAGTTTTTTCAATGCCTCGGCGTATTTTGCCGCGGTGCCGTCGATCACTTCGTGCGGCAGCTTCGGGCCCGGTGCGCGCTTGTTCCAGTCCAGGGTTTCCAGGTAATCGCGCACGAACTGCTTGTCGTACGAGGGCGGGCTGATGCCGACCTTGTATTGGTCGGCGGGCCAGAATCGCGAGGAGTCGGGCGTCAGCATCTCGTCCATCACGTACAGCTTGCCGCCCGCGTCGGTGCCGAACTCGAACTTGGTGTCGGCGATGATGATGCCGCGCCCGGCCGCATACGCCGCCGCGAACCTGTAGATCGCAAGCGTGGCATCGCGCACCTGTGCCGCGAGGTCGGCGCCGACCAGCTTCACCACTTCATCGAAGCCGATGTTCTCGTCGTGGGTGCCCTTGGGCGCCTTGGTCGAAGGTGTGAAGATGGGTTGCGGCAGCTGTTGTGCCTGTTGCAGTCCCTTGGGCAACGTGATGCCGCACAGCGATCCATTCGCCTGATAGTCCTTCCAGCCCGAGCCGATGAGGTACCCGCGCGCGATGGCCTCGACCGGCACCGGCTTCAGGCGCTTCACCACCACCGCGCGCTTCGCGTACAAGTTTGCATCCACGCCTGCGGGCAGCACCGAGGCGACGTCGATGCCGGTCAAATGGTTCGGCACCAGGTGTGCGGTCTTGTCGAACCAGAAATTGGAAATCTGGCACAGCATCTCGCCCTTGCCGGGGATCGGGTCGGGCAGCACCACGTCGAACGCCGACAGCCGGTCGGTTGCGACAATCAGCAGGTGATCGTCCGCGAGCCCGTAGACGTCGCGCACCTTGCCGCGGTGCAGGAGCTCGAGGCCGGGCAGGTCCGACTGCAGCAGGGTGGTGGGCACGACGGCGCTCCGAGGCATGAAACGACCATTGTAGCGAGGCATGCAATCCGCGGCGGGGCCGGCGTGGCCGCTGATAAACTGCGCGGATGCGCAGATTGCTTTCGACATGCATGCTGCTCGCGGCCGCGCCGTTCGCGATCGCGCGGGCAGCCGACGCGTTGCCGCCGCAACCGGCGCAGCTCGGTTTGTGCGCGGCCTGCCATGGCGAGGACGGGCAGGCGCGCATCCCCGGCGCGCCCAATCTCGCGGGACAACCCTATCAATATCTGCTCGGGGCATTGCACGAATACCGCGACGGCGGTCGCAAGGTGGCGGTGATGCGGGCGGCGGCGGGCCCCTTGACCGAAAAAGACATGCAGGCGCTGGCGCACTGGTATGCGGCGCAAACACCGTGCAAGCCGGCGCAGGCGGAAAGCCCATGAGGATTTGGGGAAAGCTGATCGGCTTCGTGATCGGCTTGGTGGTGACGCGCGGCGATTTCGGTGCCGCCTTGCTGGGCATGGTGGTCGGACACCTGGCGCTGGACAGTGGTTGGTTGTCCGGACTCACCCACAGTGGCGGCAAGGACGGTTATGTCGAACCGCTGTTCGCCCTGATGGGGGCGTTGGCCAAGAGCGACGGACGGGTGTCCGAGGCCGAGGTCGCGATCGCCGAGAAACTGATGTCGCGGCTGGAACTCGATCCGCTATGGCGGCGCCGGGCGATCGATGCCTTCAACAAGGGCAAGGCGCCGGGTTTCGACCTGGCCCGCACGCTGGTGGACCTGCGCACCTGGTGCCTGCCGCGGCGCAGCTCGGTGATGCCGTTCCTCGACATGCTGTGCGACGTGGCGCTCGCCGACGGCCCGCTCAGCGACGACAAGCTGCAGGTGCTGAAGCGGGTGGCGTTCGCGTTGCGCATAAGCGAAATCCAGCTGGTGGCGCTGCTGGCGATGAAAGGGTTTGCCTGGAACGCCGGCCCGCGCGCCGGCGATTGGGCGCATGCCGGCGCGTATGCTCCCGGCGGCAACCGCGCCGCACCGCGCAGCAACGGCCCCGATCCGTACGCGGTGCTGGGCGTGGCGCGCGATGCCGACGAGCGCACCATCAAGCGCGCGTATCGCAAGCTGATCAGCGAATTCCACCCGGACCGTCTCGGCAACATGCCCGAGGACCTGCGCCGCCGTGCCGAAGCGCGCGCCAGCGAGATCAACGCGGCGTGGGAACGCATACAATCCGAGAGAGGTTTTCGCTAGCCTGCTGCGTTTTTTCCCTCTCCCTCCGGGAGAGGGCGGCGCGCAGCGCCGGGTGAGGGTCCGGGTCACGCGCAAGGCTCGTACCCTCACCCCTGCCCCTCTCCGGGTGGGAGAGGGGTTCAGGCAGCCGTCCTTTGCGCGCATCCGGAACAGGTGTCATGAAACAACCCTGCGTGATCGCCCCATCCATCCTCTCGGCGAACTTCGCCAGGCTCGGCGCGGAAGTCGATGCCGTGATCGACGCCGGCGCGGACTGGATCCATTTCGACGTGATGGACAACCACTACGTGCCCAACCTCACCATCGGCCCGATGGTGCTGAAGGCGTTGCGCGACTACGGCATCACCGCGCCGATGGACGTGCACCTGATGGTCGAACCGGTGGACCGGATCGTGCCGGATTTCGCCAAGGCCGGCGCCACCTCGATCAGCTTCCATCCCGAGGCCACGCGGCACGTGGATCGCACGTTGTCTTTGATCCGCGAGCACGGTTGCAAGGCCGGGCTGGTGTTCAATCCGGCGACACCGCTCGATTGGCTGGACTACGTGCTCGACAAGGTCGACATCGTGCTGGTGATGTCGGTGAATCCCGGCTTCGGCGGACAGTCGTTCATCCCGTCTGCGTTGGAGAAGCTGAAACGCGCGCGCGAGATCATCGATCGCAGCGGCCGGCCGGTTCATCTGGAAGTCGACGGCGGCGTCAAGACCGACAACATCGGCGACATCGCGCGCGCCGGCGCGGACACTTTCGTCGCCGGCTCCGCCATTTTCGGCAGCGATGATTACAGGGCCACGATTGCCGCGATGCGCAAAGCGGCTAGTTGAGCAAAGAAACATGTAGCCCGGATAGAGCGCAGCGTAATCCGGGTCTTTCTTGACTATCCCGGATTGCACCGCTACGCGGCTCCATCCGGGCTACGTCGCTGATCGAAGCAACGTTCATGGATGAACGCATGAATACGCCCCCAAGACCAACGGCCCCGGTGCTTGCGCACCGAGACCGCGGCCGACCAGGAGAGGAATGAAACCGAGCCGAAGTGCCGAGCGGTTGGGCTCGTCGTGGTGGTCCACCGCGCTGGACGCCTTCCGGTGTCAGTGGCCGGCGCGTCTCCGGCGCCAGCGCGGGGGTGTTCCACGGTCGACATCCACGGCAGGAGTACCGACGGGGTCCATTTAGCGTCCGCGGCCCGCCCGCCCGGGGGCGGGTCAATGGCGGGTCGCGGGCAATTTGTGGCAAAACGCGGGCAGCCCTGTCCCGCGGGTTGCGCGTCACGCCCGCATGTCGCACGCTCGTGCTGACAGGGTCCCGGCGAAGGGGCCACATTGACAAGGAGATTGGAATGGCTCGCGCCATCGCCATCGTGGAGGACGAGCCGTCCATCCGCGCCAATTACGTCGAGGCGCTTTCGCGCATCGGTTACGACGTGCGCGGCTTCGCCTCGCGCGGGGAAGCCTCCGGTGCGTTCGCGAACCGGATGCCGGAACTGGTCATCATCGACATCGGCCTCGGCGATGAACCCGAAGGCGGCTTCGACCTCTGCCGCGAGCTGCGCGCACGATCGGCGACCCTGCCGATCATTTTCCTGACCGCGCGCGATTCGGATTTCGACGTGATCTCGGGGTTGCGCCTGGGCGCCGACGATTACCTCAGCAAGGACACCAGCTTCCACCAGCTCGCCGCGCGGATCGGGGCATTGTTCCGGCGCGCTGAGTCGCAGAAGGCGCCGGCCGCGGCCGAAACGGTGATCGAGCACGGCCCGCTGAAACTGGAAGCCGAACGCATGCGGGTGACCTGGAACGACGTCGACGTGCCGTTGACCGTCACCGAGTTCTGGATGGTGCACACGCTGGTGCGCTTCCCCGGCCACGTGAAGAACCGCGACCAGTTGATGCGCGACGCCGAACTGGTGGTGGACGACGCGACCATCACTTCGCACATCAAGCGCATCCGCAAGAAGTTCCTCGCCGTCGACCCCGCCTTCGATGCGGTCGAGACGGTGCATGGGGTGGGGTATCGGTGGAAACCCTGAGCGTTGGGACCGGGGACTCGGGACTCGGGACTCGGGACTCGGGACTCGGGACTCGGGACTCGGTTGGCTCGACAATTTGATGTCTGAGCGGTTCAGTTTCTGATTCTTTCCGGCTTGCCTCGACATTTCGCTTGCGCACCCATGAGACGCTTGCGTCAATCCGGCTGAGCTATTCGAATGTGCCCATGAAATCCGGCACCGCTTTTTCGAGTCCCGGGTCCCGAGTCCCGAGTCCCGGCTCTTCATGACCCTTCGCCGCAAACTGCTGCTGGTCGCGCTGTCCACGCTGGCCTTGCCGTGGGCGGGCTGGCTGTACGTGCGCCAGATGGAACACCTGCTGCGCAACAGCCAGGAGCAGGCCTTGCTGGCGATCGCGTTCGCGCTCGACCGCGGGCTGGTGGCGGTGGGCGCGGATCTGCCGAACACCGGGCAGAACTGGTACGTGCAGCACGCCACGCAGTCGATCGTGATCGACGGCAGCGAGCGCGACTGGGGGCCGATGACACGCTGGGCGCAGCATCCGTGGCCCGGCGTCGAAGTGCAGCTGGCCGATGATCCGGCCTGGCTGTACATGCGCATCAACGTCGACGATGCGACCCACACGCGGCTGGATGCCCGGGATGCCGCGGCGGTCGAAGCCGATCACGTGGTGCTGCAACTGGTGCGTGGCACGCGCCAGCGCAGTTACCTGCTGGCCAGCGCGAACTCCGGTGCGATCCTCGCGCATCCGCTGGACCCGCGCGTGCACGGCTTTCCGGACCAGATCAGCGCGCAATGGCTGGATACCGGCAAAACCTACCAGATCGAGCTTCGGATCCCGCGCGCGCAGGCGCCGGACGAGCTGGGCATCGGCGTGTTCGATGCCGATGCGCCCACCCGCTTCGACGGCGGCAAGCCGGACGTCCGCGCGTTGCTCAACCTGTCGCCGGCATTGTCGAACGACCTGACCCAGCTCGCGCCGAGTGGCGTGCGGGTGCGGCTGCTCAGCGCCGACGGCTGGGTGATCGGCGAGGGCGGCAGCATGCTGGAAGCCCCCAGGCCCCGGCGCGACCGCTTCCCCTGGTTGCAGCGGGTGCTTTCCGACCTGCTGGTGGTGCCTTCACTGGACCAGCGCCAGCACCTGCCGCGCGACATCCCGCGCCTGTCCGAGCCCGACGTGCAGCAGGCGCTGGATGGACAGGCTACCGCCAACTGGCGCGGCGGCGACACGCCGGGCAGCGTGGTGTTGACCGTCGCGGTACCGCTGGACGTGCGCGGCCAGAACCGCGGCGCGCTGGTGCTGGAACAATCCAGCCAGGCCTTGCCGCTGTTGACCAACCGCGCGCTGCTCGGCCTGATGCTGGCCAGCGTGGCGGTGTTGCTGATCGCGGGCGCGGTGTTGTTCGCGTTCGCGACCTGGTTGTCGGTCAGGATCGGGCGTCTGCGCGATGCCGCGGAGCAGGCGCAGCACCACGAGGGCCTCGAATTGGCGCAGTTGCCGCTGGTCGAAGACCGCGACGAACTCGGCGACCTCGCGCGCAGCCTGTCGCGCCTGCTGGAGTCCATCGGCACCTACACCGAATACCTGCGCAAGCTGGCATCGAACCTGTCGCACGAACTCAACACGCCGCTGGCGATCGTGCGCTCGTCGCTGGAGAACCTGGAGCACGCGGAGTTGCCGCACGCCGCGCTGCCGTATCTGGCGCGTGCGCGCGACGGCACCGCACGCATCGGCACCATCGTGCGCGCGATGAGCGAAGCCAGCCGCATGGAGCGTGCGATGGCGTCCGCCGACGGCGAGGACATGGACCTCGCGCAAGTGGTGCGCGGTTGCGCGGAGGCCTACCGTCCGCTGGCCGGGACGCGCGAGCTGCGCTGCACGATCCCGGCGCATCCGGTGCCGCTGTACGGCGCGCCGGAGCTGATCGCGCAGGCGCTGGACAAGTTGTTCGACAACGCGCTGTCGTTCACCGCGGCGGACGGCTGGATCGGGATCTCGCTGGACTCCGCCGACGACGGTGCGGCGCGGGTCGTGGTGTCCAATCGCGGCCCGCACCTGCCCGAGTCGATGCAGGGCCAGTTGTTCGATTCGCTGGTCAGCGTGCGTGGCGCGGGTGCACGCGCCGGTGCGCCGCACCTCGGGCTTGGCCTCTACGTGGTGCGCCTGGTCGCGGAACTGCACCAGGGCAAGGTGTCCGCGCGCAACGACGAGGACGGCGTCACCTTCGAAATGGAACTGCGCGGGATGCGGCGTCCCGGCGACGAATAGACGGAAATTCTTTTGCGTTCATCCTTGAACGCAGCACAATGCGTCTTCCGTGATGGATCATCCTCCGCGGGATGAAACACCAGAACGGACATCCGTGTCCTGACTTTCCACGACAGCCGCTCCGCATGCGGGGTCTTTTCCGAGGGAATTGCCGGTGCTCGACCAGACCCGATTCGACGCCCTTGTCCGCGAGGGCCACAACCGCATCCCGCTGGTGCGCGAGGTGCTGTCGGACCTCGACACGCCGCTGTCGGTGTACCTGAAGCTCGCCGACGGCCCGTACACCTTCCTGCTGGAATCGGTCGAAGGCGGCGCGAATTGGGGCCGCTATTCGATCATCGGCCTGCCGGCGCGGCGAGTTTTCGGTTTTCGCGCGCACACGCTGACCGTGATCGAGGATGGCGCGGTGGTCGAAACGCGCGAGGTCGCCGATCCGCTTGCGGAAGTCGAGCGCCTGCGCGCGCAATACCGCGTCCCGCACCTGCCCGACCTGCCCGCGTTCACCGGCGGACTGGTCGGCTATTTCGGGTTCGACTCCGTCGGTTACGCCGAACCGCGTTTGGCGAACTGGAACCGGCCCGACGAACTCGGCACGCCCGACATCCTGCTGGTGCTGGCCGAGGAAGTCGCGGTGTTCGACAATCTGAAAGGCCGCCTGTACCTGATCGTGCACGCCGATCCTGCGCGCCCGCATGCCTATGCGCGCGCGCAACGGCGGCTGGATGCGCTGGCGCACCGCTTGCGCCAGGGCGGTGCGGCCTATCCGCAACCCACCCATGGCGCGGTGCTGGATGAGCGCGATTTCAAATCCTCGTTCACCAGGGATGCGTTCGAGGCGATGGTGGAACGCTGCAAGGAATACATCCGCGCCGGCGACGTGTTCCAGGTGGTGCCCTCGCAACGCCTCAGCATCGGCTTCAACGCGCGGCCGGTGGATGTGTACCGGGCGCTGCGCGCGCTGAATCCGTCGCCGTACATGTATTTCTTCGACCTGGGCGAAACCCAGATCGTGGGCTCGTCGCCGGAGATCCTGGCGCGGATGAAGGACGGCAAGGTCATCGTGCGACCGCTCGCGGGCACCCGCAAGCGCGGCGCGACGCCGGAGGAAGACGCGGCGCTCGAAAGGGAACTGCTGGCCGATCCCAAGGAACGCGCCGAGCACCTGATGCTGATCGACCTCGGCCGCAACGACATCGGCCGCATCAGCGAAACCGGCAGCGTCGAGGTCAGCGCTTCATTCGCGATCGAACGCTACTCGCACGTGATGCACATCGTTTCGCAGGTCGAGGGCAAACTGCGTCCCGGCACCAGCTACATGGACGTGCTGCGCGCGACGTTCCCCGCCGGCACACTGTCCGGCGCGCCCAAGATCCGCGCCATCGAAATCATCCAGGAACTGGAACCGTTCAAGCGCAATATCTATTCCGGCGCGATCGGCTGGATCGGCTGGTGGGGCGACGCCGACACCGCGATCGCGATCCGCACCGCGGTGATCCAGGACGGACGGCTGCACGTGCAGGCCGGCGCCGGCATCGTGTACGACTCCGATCCCGCGTCCGAATACGAAGAGACGATGAACAAGGGACGCGCGCTGTTCCGCGCGGTGGCGCAGGCGGTGCGTGGGCTCTGACAATCGCTCCCTCTCCGACAGGAGGGGGTGGCCCGCAGCGCCGGGTGAGGGTTCGCACTCGCCTGATCGTCATTCCGGGGCCGTGCGTAGCACGGAACCCGGAACCGGTTGGATTTTTTTCGCAAGCACGCCACGATCGGACCGGGTTCCGCTCACCTCGGCGGCGAGCGGGCTACTTTCTGTTTCGGCAGAAAGTAGCCAAAGACCATTGCGCCTGGCATGCCGGTTTCGGCAACATCGTGTTGCCGAAACTTCCCTGTGCTTCTCACGCCGAGCGGGCCGGCGCGGGAAAAGACAATAACGTGGTTGCCAAGACAAACTGTGCTCGCGCGCGCAGCGGGCCTAACCTAGGCCCGCCGGTAATACCACACCGCGATCGCCAGCAACAGCAGCGCCGGGATGAGGTTGATCACGAACGGGGGTGCGCCCAGCACCGTGCCGGTGCTGATGATCGCGCGTTGGATGAAGTACCACGCGATCGCGACGATCACGCCCAGGAACAGGCGTTTGCCGAGTCCGCCCGAGCGCAGCGCGCCGAAGCCGAACGGCAGCGCGCACAGCACCAGCAACACGGTGTTGGCGGGGTAGAACACGCGCGTCCACCAGGCGTTGAGGTAGACGCCCGGGTTCTGGCGGTTGGCTCGCAGGTAGTCGATGCTGCGCGAAAGATCGCGCAGCGAGAGGTATTCCGGGTGCGCGACCGAGGCCTGCAGCACGTCGGGATCGAGCGAGGTTTTCCATGCCTGTTGCGCGGAGGTGACGCTGACCACGCCGTCCGGCGACACCCTGGTCTCGCGCACGTCGTGCAGCATCCACGACTTGCCGTCCTGCGTGGCCAGCTTGGCGCGGCGAAACGAGGTCAGCTCGCCGGCGTCGTTGAAACCGAACACCCGCACGTCGGCGAGTTCGACCTCGCGCCGGCCACGCTCGATCCTCGCCAGCGCCGCCTTGGCGTTGATGATGTCGTTGCCGTCGCGTTCCCACAGGCCGCTGCCCTGGCGCACGCGCAGTTGCCCGGAGCTGCGCTGCAGCTGGATTTCCTGGGCATGCTGTTCGCCCGCGGGCGCGACGGTTTCGCCCAGCACGAACACGCCCGCCATCAGCACCGCGACCAGCCCGGTGACCGACAGGCTGATCCTGAGCCTGGACATGCCCGCCGCGCGCAAGGCGGTGAGCTCGCCGGTGGTGGCCAGCGCGCCGACGCCGACCAGGCTGCCGATCAGCGCGGCGAACACGAACCACTGGTAGGCGCGGCGCGGCACGGTCAGCAGGATGTAGGCGACCGCCTTGCCGAGCGAATAGCCGTTGTGGCCGATGCCGCCGATCTGCTTGGCGAATTCCATGAAGGTGTCGAGCCCGGTCAACACCAGCCAGGTCAGCAACAGCCCGCCCAGCACCGTTGTCGCGATCAGGAGATCGGCGCGCTTGATCCGGAAGCGTTGCATGGAACCGCCCGTCACGGGGCCGCCCCGGCCGTGCGCGGCTTGCGCGCCGCGTATTGCCGCGCGAATACCCAGACCGCGCCGACGAACACCGGCAGCAACACCCACCACATGCCGATCGGCGCCGCGAGTTTGCCGCTGGTGATGAGGATACGCGCCAGGTTCATCAGGTTCATGATGATGAGATACGCCAGCACCGCGATCAGGATGCGCCCGACCGGCGAGCTGCGCGGCCCCTGGCGCGCCATCGGCAGCGCCAGCATCGCCAGCACCAGCGGCCCGAACGGAATCGCGATCCGCCATTGCAATTCGGCGCGCGCGGAAGGGTCGTCGTCGCCGATCAGCGAAGCGGTGGTGCGCAGGCCGTCCGGATCGTCGTCGCCGTCGCCGTTCGCGGGCGGCGACAGCGCGATGTCGTTGCGCCGGAATTTCATCAACCGCCAGTTGTCCTGGTCGAGGCGGATGTCGTAACGGTGGCCGTCGTGCAGCGCGATGAAGCGGTTGTCCTCGCTGCCTTCATGGAACAGGTCGCCGCGCTCGGCCACGATCACGCTGATGCCGACCTCGCCGTCCTTGCCCTCGCGTTCGCTTTCGACGAACAGCTTGCCGAGCCTGGTGCCGTCGGGGCTCACCGTGTTCGCGAACAGGATGCCGCCGCGCCCGGCCAGGCTGGTGAAGCGGCCGGGTTCGAGGCCCGCCGCGATCACCGAGCGGTTGGCCTGCTCGACTTCGGCGTTCGACGCGCGCGCGGCCAGCGGGCCCAACCACAGCGCCACCAGCGCCACCACGATGCCCGAGCCGATCCCGAAGATCGCGGCGGGCTTGAGCAGGCCTCGTGGGCCGAAACCGGATGCCGACAACACGTGCATCTCGCTGTCGCGGTACATCCGCCCGAGCGCCAGCAGCATGCCGAGGAACATCGCCATCGGCAGCAGCGCCTGCAGGGTGTTGACCAGGTTCAACCCCAGCACCGTGAACATCACGCCGCCCGGCAGGCGTCCGGTCGCGACCTTGTTCACCACGTCGGCGAAGGTGCTGCCCGTGAAGATCACCAGCAGCACCACCACCGCCGCCAGCGTGCCCCACAGGAATTCGCGCAGGATGTATCGATCGAGGATGGAAAGACGCGGCATCGGTTAAACTGGAACGCTTTGCGAGCGTGCAGTGTAGTGGCACGCGTGCGTCCAACCCGCATACCAGGAAACCATGCCCGTGCTCGAATTCAGTCTGGGTTCCACCGCCGCCGACAAGGCCGACACGCCGTGCGTGGTGGCGGGCGTGTTCGACGTCGCGTTCTCCCCTGCCGCCGCGGCCATCGATGCCGCCAGCGGCGGCGCGTTGACGCGACTGCGGGAATCGGGCGATTTCACCGGCAAGCCCGGCACGACCTTGCTGCTGCATGGCCTGGCGAACGTCGCATCGCCGCGCGTGCTGCTGGTGGGACTGGGGGCGCGGCAGGATTTCGATGCGCGCATGTTCGAGCGCGCCTGCGACGAGGTCGGCAAGGCCTTGAAGGGCATGCCCGTCGCCAGTGCCGGCGTCTGGTTGCCCGAGCTCGACGTGAAGGATCGCGATGCGAACTGGCGCGTGCGCACCTGCGCGCTGGCGATCGACCACACCTGCTTCCGTTACACCGCCACGCTGAGGACGCCCAACGGCGGCGCCCCGCGATTGTCGAAACTGGACTTGATGGTGGATGCCGACGCGCGCCGCGGCCTCGACGAGGCGCGCGCGCTGGCACGCGGCGTCGCCTTCGCGCGTGAACTCGGCTGCCTGCCGCCGAACCTGTGCACGCCCACGCACATCGCGGCGCAGGCCAGGACCATCGCCGACGAACACACCGGTTCGGTCACGCTGGAAGTGCTGGAACGCGAGGACATGCAGAAGCTCGGCATGGGCGCGTTGCTCGCGGTGTCGTCGGGTTCCGCGACACCGCCCAAGCTGATCGTGCTCGAATACAAGGGCGCGGGCGATGCCAGGCCTTACGCGCTGGTCGGCAAGGGCGTCACCTTCGACACCGGCGGCATGAACCTCAAGCCGACCGGTTCGATGGAGGAAATGAAGTACGACATGTGCGGCGCCGCGGGGGTGCTGGGCACATTCCTCAGCGCGGTCGAGCTGAAGTTGCCGATCAACCTGGTGTGCGTGGTGCCTTCGGTCGAGAACATGCCGGACGGCGCGGGTTATCGTCCCAGCGACGTGCTGCAAACCCACGCCGGGATCACCGTGGAAGTGTTGAACACCGACGCCGAAGGGCGCCTGATCCTGTGCGACGCACTTTCATGGACCTGCAAGCGTTTCCAGCCGCAGGCCGTGGTCGATGCCGCGACGCTCACCGGCGCCTGCGTGATCGCGCTGGGCGCGCACGCGTCGGGCTTGTTCAGCGCCGACGACGCGCTGGCCGACCAGCTGCTGGCCGCGGGCAACCAGTCGCTCGACCGCGCGTGGCGGCTGCCGTTGTGGGACGACTATCGCAACCAGCTGGAATCCGCGTTCGCCGACATCGCCAACATCGGTGGCAAGAGTGCCGGCGCGGTGACCGCGGCGCTGTTCCTGTCGCGATTCACCGAGGGTACGCGTTGGGCCCACCTCGACGTCGCCGGCACGGCGTGGATGCCTGGTCGCAAGGGTTACGCGACCGGCCGCCCGGTGCCGCTGCTCACGCAGTGGCTGATCGACCGCAGCATGTAGGAGCGGCCGAAGCCGCGACTGGCGCAACGCCACAAAACCTTGTCGTCATTCCGGGGCATCGCCGGTTTCATCGGCGATGAACCCGGAATCGGTTGCGGACTTGTGCGCACCATGACACCGATTGGCTCGCGCCATCCATGACGTGCACTTGTACATATCCTCGTGCGCGTCCTCGTGCGCGGAATCAAAACCGATTCCGGGTTCCGCCGTGATGGAGCTGCGGCGGCCCCGGAATGACGAAGAAAGAAGGCCGTTCGCCGCGCCTGGGATGACGGGCAAGCGAGCGTTGCCCGCCAGTCGACCTGTGTCGCGCCTGTGCCGGCGATACACTGCGCGCGACTGGAAGCCGGCCTCCACCGGCGGGAAACCGTGAAGCGTGGCCACCGACAAGCCCGGCTTCTTCTCCGAGCTGAAGCGCCGCAATGTGTGGCGCGCGGCGGCGCTGTACGTGGGCGCGGTGTGGGCGCTGGCGCAGGGCATTTCGCAGCTGAGTGGTCCGTTCGGCCTGCCGGACTGGGTAACCCGCTGGTTCGTGGCCGCCGCGGCGATCGGTTTCCCATTGTGGATTGCGTTCGCGTGGTTCTACGAGTTCACGCCGCACGGTTTCCGGCGTGATGCCGAGATCGCCGCGGATGCGCCGATCCGCCATTCCAACGCCCGCAAGCTGGATTTCGCGATCATCGGGGTGATGGCGGTTGCGATCGTGCTGCTGGCATCCGGCTATTTCATCCATCGCACCGCATCCGCGGACGGCATCCCGGCCAAGTCGATCGCGGTGTTGCCGTTCGAGAACCTGTCCAGCGACAAGCAGAACGATTATTTCGTGGCCGGCATGCAGGACCTGATCCTGACCAAGCTGGCCGACGTCGGGGATATCAAGGTCATCGCACGCACCTCGACCGCGAAATACGCAAGCCATCCGGAGGATCTGAAAACGGTCGGCGCGCAACTCGGGGTTGCAACGATCCTGGAAGGCAGCGTGCAGAAGGCCGGCAACGAAGTGTTGATCAACGTGCAGTTGATCGACGCGAATACCGACAGCCACATTTGGGCCGAGTCATACACGCGCACGCTGGACAACATCTTCGGCGTCGAGGGTGAGGTTGCCGGCAAGATCGCCACGGCGCTGAACGCCAAACTCTCGCCCGCGCAGGATGCACAACTTGCCGCCGCGCCCACCGCCAATCGCGCCGCCTACGATGCCTTCCTGCGCGCCGAGTACCAGTTCAGCAAGGGCGACACCAATTACGCCGTGGCCAGTTGGAAGGCCGCCATCCCGTTGTACCGGCAGGCGGTGCAGGCAGACCCGGGCTTTGCGCTCGCCTGGGCGAGGCTGTCCGAAGTCGAAAGCATGGTCGCGTGGTTTACCCGCAACAGCGAGGACGTGCAGCAGCTCGTACGGCAGGCGCGTGCCGATGCCGAACAGGCGTTGAAGCTGGTGCCCGATCTCGCCGCCGCGCAGCGCGCCCTTGGTTACACCCAGTATTACGGGCAGCAGGATTACGCGGCCGCACAGAAGACCTTCGCCGCGGTGTTGAAGCGGGCGCCCAATGACGCGGGCACATGGGCCGCCCAAGGTTACCTGCAAAGGCGCATGGGCCACTTCGACGCTGCGATCGCTTCTTTGCAGCAGGCGCTCAAGCTCGACCCGCGCAGTTCCGGTGTGGCCTTCGGCCTTGGTGTCACCTGCGCGATGGATCGCCGCTACGACGAGGCTGCGCAGGCCTTCCAGCGCGCGCTGGCGATCGACCCGCACAACGACCTCGCAAGGGCCTCGTATCCGTACGCCATCTTCGCCGACACGGGCGACATTCCCCGCGCGCTGTCGGCGGCGCAAGGCGATGATCCGGACTCGAAAAGCACGCGCGCTTTCCTGCTGGGCATGCAGCGAAAGTTCCCGGAGGCGATCGCACTGGTCGAGAGCATTCCCGACACACCCGACAATTTCAACCCCGGGGCGTCGAAGGCCAATACGTTGGCCCATGACTTCTGGATGGCGGGCGACAAGGTCCGCGCCCGCGAACTGTACGCCAACGCGTTGCCGCTGGACCGTGCTGCGCTCCCGCACCTGCGAGGGTCCGGGCTTGCGCAGGCGTGGGTCAACGTGGGCATGGATCTGATCGGTACCGGGCAAATCGCGGAAGGGCTGGCCGCGGTCGCGAAGTCGCAGGCGATCCTCGCGGCGTTGCCGGATCCGGTCGACGATCCCGGAGTCGTCGTGTCCGCTGCGCAAGACTGTGCCATGGCCGCGCGCGCCGACCTTGTCGTGCCGATGCTGGCCAAGGTGCTGGCCACGCGCGGTGCCGGCACAAGCTTCTGGCCGATCAGGCTGTGGCTGGACCCGGCGTGGGATCCGATACGCGACGATCCGAGCTTCAAGGCGCTGCAGCAGCAATATGCGAAGTACAAGCCCGCCGTCACCTACGACAACCCGCACGCTACGTCGTCAGCCGGCGCGCACTGACGCGTATTCGGGGCGCCGGTCATGCCGGGTGCGTGGCGGCTGGCTGCGTGGCTGACGAGGCCTGTGATTCGGGTGCCTGCCCGCGGCGCATGGCATCGTCGAATGCTGTGCGCAAGGCTTCCGCCAACGCCGGCTTGCGCAGGAATGCGTCCATGCCGGCGGCGTGCGCGCGTTGCTCCTCGTCGCCGTGGGCGCTGGCGGTGAGCGCGATGATGGGCGTGGTGTTGCCGCGCTGGCGCAGCAGGGTGGCCAGTTCGCAGCCGTCCATGCCGGGCAGGTCGAAGTCGAACACCATCGCATCGAAACCGTCACCGGACTCGATTTCCGACAAGGCCGCCAAGGCGTGCGACGCCAGCGTCACGTCGAAGCCGAAGGTTTCGATCAGGCCGGCGATGGCCTGTCCCGCGACCGGGTCGTCCTCGACCAACAACGCCCGCCGGCGCGGCATGGACGCGGATGGCGACGCATCATCCGCGTCGCGGGCCGGCCTGGCGACCGCCGCGGTGCCGGCGCGCGCGGGCGCCGCGTCTTCGCCTTCGGTCGGCGCCACCGTCGGCAGCGGCAGGTGCACGCCGAAGGTGCTGCCGCGTCCAGGTGTCGAGTGCAACTCGATGCGGCCGCCCATCAGGCTTACCAGTTCACGGCTGATCGCGAGGCCAAGGCCGCTGCCGCGTTGCAGGCGCCCGTAATCGGCCTGTTCGAAACGCTGGAAGATGCGCGCGCATTCCTCGGGCGTCATGCCCGGGCCATTGTCGGTCACGCTGTAGACGATGCCGGCGCCGTCGCGCTCGAGTTTCAACGTGATGCCGCCGTGGGTGGTGAACTTCAGCGCGTTGTGGGCAAGGTTGAACAGGATCTGCTGGACGCGCAAGGCGTCGCCGCGCACCGCGCGCGGTGCATCCTCCGCGATCGCGATCTCGATCGCGAGTTGTTTCTGCGCGGCGAGTCCGGCTTCGGCATCCGCGATTTCGCGCAGGATCACCCCGGGATCGAACGGCGCGGCGTTCAGCTCGAGGCGTCCCGCCTCGATGCGCGCCACGTCGAGGGCGTCGTTGACCTGCCGCAGCAGCAACGCGCCGGAACGCCGGATCGCGTCCGCGTACTGGTGCTGGCGCTCGTTCATCGAGGTCTTCAGCAACAGCTCGGTCATGCCCAGCACGCCGGTGAGCGGGGTGCGGATCTCGTGCGCCATGTTGGCGAGGAAGCGCGATTTCGCGGCGTTGGCCTGCTCGGCGATGCGCTGGCGTTCTTCGCTGAGCGCGAGGCGGTGTTGCTGGTTCAGGCGCCGGCGGATCGCCCACACGATCCATCCGACCAGCAGCAACGCCGCCAGGGTGTACAGGAGCCACGCCCACGGCGTGTCCCACGGCGCCGCCTTCACCCGCAGCGAAAAGGCTTCCAGCGGCGCGCTCCACGAACCGTCGCCGGTGCGCCCGCTGACCAGCAGGTGGTAGTCGCCGGGCTCCAGCACGGAGAATTCGCGCACGTTGCGGTGCCCGGTTTCCACCCAGCCCGGATCGAATCCCTGCAGGCGGAAACGGTACTGGTTGCGCGCCGGGTCGACGAACGACAACACCTGCGTGGTGACGTTGAGTTCGCGGTCGCGCCAGTCCAGTTCGATCGGCTGGCGCGGATCGAGTTCCAGCAGCTTGCCGTCGCGGCGCACGTTCACCGACTCCAGCGCGACCCGGGGCGTCGCGAGGTGCCATGGCAACTGGTCGATGCGGATGCCGATCACGCCGGCCAGGCTGCCGGCGAACAATTCACCCTTGCCGGAGGCAAGCAACGCGTCGCCGGTGAAATCGGTGGTCGCCAGTCCTTCCGCGGTGGCGAATGCATGCAGTTGCCGGTTGTGCGGGTCGTACACCAGCAGGTTGCGGCTGCTGAGCGCGAACACGCGGCCGTCCTTGCCGACCTGCAGGCCGAGGATGCCGGTATCCGGCCAGCCGCGCTTGCCGTCGATTTCTTCGGTCAGCGTCGCCTCGCCGTGTTCCAGGCGATAGCGCTGCAGGCTGGTGGCGCGTGCCATCCACAGTTCGCCGTCCGGCCCCAGCGCGAACGCCTGCACGTCGCCGCGCGCCACGCCCGGCACGAACACGAAGGCGTCACTGCCCGCGGCGAGCCGCGCGAGCCCGGCATGGCTCGCGGCCCAGATCGAACCGTCCGCGGCTTCGCGCAGTTGTCCGATCTCCTGCGCGGTTTCGCCGGTGGCCGGCGGTGCGAGTGGCCGGATCGCGAAGGTTTTCGGATCGACCCGGAACGCGCCGCTGCCGACGCCGGCGAAATAGATGGTGCCGTCGCGCGCCGCGAGCAGCCGCCACACCCCGTGGCGCAATGCGGCCTCGCCGGTGGCGATCTGCTGCAGGTGCTTGCCGTCCCACGTGAACAGGCCGCGCCGGCTGCCGATCCACAGGCGCCCGGACGCGTCCACCGCCAACGAGGAAATCGACATCCGTTCGAGATCCGGAATCGCCGCATGCCGGACCTTGCCGGTGGCGAGGTCGACCTGGTCGAGCATCCCGGCGCCGGCCGCCCACAACGTGTCGCCGCCGGCCAGCGCGAGCGCGCGCACGCGATCGCGGGCGAGGCTGTCGGGGTCGCCCGGGACATGCCGGAACATGCTGAAGGCGCGCCATTGCGGCGGCAGGTAGGCCAGCCCGCCATCCACCATCGCCACCCACAACCCGCCTTCGTGGTCGCGGAACAGGCCGTCGGGAAGATGGCCCGGCAGGCTGCCCGCCACGCCCGGCGTGGGTTGTTCGAAGCGGGTGCTGCCGTCGGCCCCGACGCGGACGAGTCCGCCGCGTTCGGCGATCCACAGGCTGCCGTCGTTGCCGCGCAGGCTGGCGAGGGTTTCGTGCGGGGCGCCGATCAGGCGGGCGTTGCCGGCGGCATCGAGGTGATACAGCCCGGCGCTGGTCGCGGCATCCACGCCGGCATCGGTCACCCGGATCTGCCAGATGGTCGGCGGGTTCTGGAGCCCGGGAAGGATCACATGGCGGATGCGGCCCGCTGCATCCAGTCGATCGAGCCCGGCATCGGTGCCGACCCACAGGCCGCCGTCCGCGGCCGGTGCGAGCGCGGTGACGTTGTCCGAAACCAGGCTCGCCGGATCGCCCTTGCGGTGCCGCAGATGGGTGAAGCCGCGTTCGTCCGCGTCCAGCTTGTTCAAGCCGCCGGCGTACACACCCACCCAGATCGCCCCCGACTTGTCCTCGGCGATCGCCATCAGGTCGTTGGCGGACAGGCTGTCCTTGCGGTTCGGGTGGTGCAGCCAGTGCCGGAAGCCGCCGATTCCCGGCTCGTACAAATTCAGGCCGGTGTTCTCGCCGCCGGCCCACAGGCGGCCCGTGCGATCGACCAGCAACGCCGACACATCGTTGGCGGGCAACGACGCGACCTGGTTGGGATCGTGGCGGAACACCCGGAATTCGCGGCTGTCGTAACGCACCAATCCGCCATGGGTACCGATCCACAGGTAGCCCGCGTGGTCCTGGGTCACCGTGTAGACGTTGGCGGACGGCAGGCCCTCGGCCACGCCGTAGCTGCGGAATATCGGCGTGGGCGGCACGCTGCTGGCCGCGCCGGGCGTCGCGGCGCCCGCCAGAACACTTGCCAGGGCCCATGCTGCCAGCATCGCGTGCTCCCCCATGAAACGAAACCTGATGATGCCGCAAAACCGTCGGTGATGCGCGCGGCACTAATCACGTGCGAGTATGGTCCGACAGAATGGAGAAGCGTATGCGTCGATGCCTGACCCTGCTGGCGTGGCTTGCGCTGCCGGTTGCCGGCGTCGCGGCCGCGCACCCGCTCGACTACAGCATCGACAGCGTGCACTCGCAGGTGCTGTTCAGCGCCGACCACGACGGTTATTCGAATCCGGTCGGCCGGTTGGCGATCGCGTGCGGCTGGCTGCGCTTCGATCCCGACGACTGGAGCGCATCGAAAGTGGTGGCGGACATCGACCTGGCGTCCGCCGACCTGGGCGACAGGTCCTGGAACGATGCCGTGACGGGCCGCAATTTCCTGGACGCGGCGAAGTTTCCGCTGGCGCATTTCGAAAGCACGTCGGTGCGCAAGACCGGCGAACAGGCCGGCACGCTCGAGGGCGATCTCACCTTGCACGGCGTGACGTTGCCGGTTTCGGTCGAATTCACCGTCAACCGCGTCGGCGCGACCTTGTTCGGCTTCGAGACCATCGCAGGGTTCTCCGGCCACGCGAAGCTGGATCGCACGAAGTTCGGCATGACCGCGTTCCCGAAGGCGGTCGGCACCGACGTCACGCTGCGTTTCGAGATCGAGGCCAGGCTCGATCGTTCCGCCGAGCAGGACTATCGCGAGGCCGTGGACAAGTTGACGAGGAGCAGGGCCGATGCCGCTGCGCAGCACTGAGGCGGGCTGGGGCGCGCTGGTGCGTGTGTTCCACTGGTCGATCGCGCTGCTGATCCTCGTGCAGGCGGTGATCGGGCTGAGCATGGTGGAGATGGGCCTGACGCCCGCCAAGGTGCGCGTGTTCGCGCTGCACAAGTCGATTGGCATGACCATCCTCGCGTTGGTGCTGCTGCGGATCGCATGGCGGCTGGGCGAGCGTCGCCCGGCCGATCCGCCCGCGATGCCGCGCTGGCAGGTGCGGGCGGCGCGCGCGACGCACCTGGCGTTGTATCTCCTGATCCTTGCGATCCCGCTATCGGGCTGGTGGTTCAATTCGGCGTCCAACGCGCCGCTGGTATGGTTCGGCTGGTTCGACCTGCCCAGCCTGACCGGCGGCCTTGATCCGGTATGGAAACCGCGCGCGCTGCTGCTGCACCAGACGCTTTTCGGGTTGCTGGTCGCCCTGCTGGTGGTCCACGTCGGCGCGGCCTTGTGGCATCACTTCAAACAGCGCGACGAAGTACTTCGGAGAATGGTCATGGGCCCGCGAAAAAAAACCGGAGGCGGATGATGAAGTTCGTGATCGGCTGCCTGTGCACGACGCTGCTTGGCTTGACCGCGCCCGCATTCGCGCACGCCTGGAAGGTCGATCCCGCACACAGCACGCTCGCCTTCACCAATACCTACCAGAACGTCGCCTACAGCGGGCAGTTCAAGCGTTTCACCGCGAAGATCGATTACGACCCGGCCGACCTCGCGCGCGCCAGGTTCGATGTCGACGTCGACATCGCCAGCCTCGACACGCAGAACGGCGAGCGCGACGAGGCCGCGTTGGGTGCGGATTTCTTCGACACCGCGAAATTTCCGCACGCGCATTTCGTGACCACGTCGTTCCGCAAGACGGCGGACGGCGAGGTGCAGACGGACGGCCAACTGACCCTGCGCGGCGTCACCAGGCCGGTGACGCTGGTCGTGAAATTCGTGCCTAATGGCGACAACGCGACACTGGACGTCAGCGCGCAACTGGATCGCCTCGACTTCGGCATCGGCGCGGGTGAGTGGGCGGATCCTTCGATGATCGGCGTCGGCGTCAAGGTGCACGGGCATCTTGCGTTGCACGCGCAGCCGTAGAGCGCCTCAGGCGACTCGTGCATCCAGGAATGCGTGTAGCGCCACGGTGTCGAACGGCCAGCCGAGTTCGCGCCCGGAATCCCCGTCGCACAACACGGGCACGCGTTCGCCGTAGCGCGCCTCCAGGCCCGCATCGCCGTCGATCCACACGCTCTCGAATTCCGGCGCGTGTGCGCGCGCCAGCAGCGCGACGGCTTCGTCGCAGAGCTTGCAATCGTCGCGTTGGTAAAGGATCAGCATGCTTCCGGCGAGGCAAGAATCGCCAAGGTGCGTGCACACATTGTCGTCATTCCGGGGCCGTTCGCAGCTTCATCGCGAACGGAACCCGGAATCTGGTGCCTTTGATCCCACGCTGGAAACAAGCAACTGGATTCCGGGTTCTGCGTCGGACTTCGTCCGTCGCAGCCCCGGAATGACGAAGTCTTGGCAATGCTTGGTCCATCCGCGGCGATCTCCAAAGGGCGCGGCGTAGAATAACGAAATACTCCTCCAGGCTCCTGGAAATGGCCGTCAGCGTCTTTGATGTTTTCAAGATCGGCATCGGGCCATCGTCCTCGCACACCATCGGGCCGATGCGCGCGGCGGCGCGCTTCGTCGAACGCTGGCTGGTGGAAACCGGCGACCTCGCGCGCTGCGTGCGGGTGACAGTCGAACTGTACGGCTCGCTCGCGGCGACCGGCCGCGGCCACGGCACCGACAAGGCGGTGCTGTGCGGGTTGGAAGGCAACTGGCCGGACAAGATCGATCCCGATGTGATCCCGCCGCTGTTGAAACGCATCCGCGGTGACAAGCATATCCGTCTGCACGGCACGCACGAGATCGCGTTCGACGAAAAAACCGACCTCGTCTGGAACAAGCGCCAGAAGCTGCCGTACCACGTCAACGGCATGCGCTATACCGCGTATGCCGCGCACGGCGAGGTCATCGTCACGCGCGATTACTACTCGGTGGGCGGCGGCTTCGTGGTCAACGCCGACGAGGCCGCGGCCGATCGCATCGTCGCCGACACCACGCCGCTGCCTTGTCCGTTCCATTCCGGCGACGAACTGATGGCGCTGTGCGAGCAGCACGGCATGACGATCGCGCAGTTGATGCTGGAAAACGAGAAGGTCTGGCGCAGCGGATCCGAAATCCGTGCCGGTTTGTTGGACATCTGGAAGGCGATGCAGGATTGCGTCGCGCGCGGATTGCGCTCGCCCGGGACGCTGCCCGGCGGGCTGCACGTCGCGCGCCGTGCGCCGGCCATGTATTCGGAACTTCGCGACCGCCCGGAGGCGTCGCTGAAGGATCCACTGACGATCCTCGACTGGGTGAACCTGTACGCGCTGGCGGTGAACGAGGAAAACGCGGCGGGCGGGCGCGTGGTCACGGCGCCCACCAACGGCGCGGCCGGCATCGTGCCCGCGGTACTGCATTACTACGACCGCTTCTGCCCGAAGTCGGATGAGCAGGGCGTGATCGACTTCCTGCTCACCGCAGGCGCCATCGGCATCCTCTACAAGGAAAACGCCTCGATCAGCGGTGCCGAAGTCGGTTGCCAGGGCGAAGTGGGCGTGGCCTGCTCGATGGCCGGTGGTGCGCTGGTCGCGGCACTCGGCGGCAGCGTGCGGCAAGTCGAGAACGCCGCCGAGATTGGCATGGAACACAATTTGGGGCTCACCTGCGATCCCATCGGCGGGCTGGTGCAGATTCCCTGCATCGAGCGCAACGCCATGGGTTCGGTCAAGGCGATCAATGCGCAGCGCATGGCGATGCGCAGCGACGGCAAGCACCGCGTGTCGCTGGACAAGGTCATCAAGACCATGCGCGATACCGGCCGCGACATGAAGGACAAGTACAAGGAAACGTCGCGGGGTGGCCTGGCGGTGAATGTTATTGAGTGCTGAACCGTTTGGGGAGGAGACGCCGGCCCACTCGCATAGCCGCCTTGGGTGTGCTACCAATGGCGATCTGGCGATCCATCCGGCGTGAGAACCGTCCATGGCGGCACTGCCCCAGCTCAATTCGGAGCCACCGCGACCCGCCGCGGACGACGCGGAAACACGGGTTTGCGCGCTGCTGGTCGATCGCGGCCGGCTGAAACAGGACGACCTGGCGCGCGCCGAACGCCTGCTGGCGGAGGCGCCGGAGACCCGCCTGACCGCCTTGCTGGCGCGGCTGGGCCTGGTGTCCGAACGCGACCTCGCCGAAGCCTGGTCGGCCACGCTGCAGTTGCCGTTGTGGCCGGCCAAGGATGCGCCGGACACGCCGCCGGAAACCGCGCTCAGCGTGCGCTTCATGAAGCAGTACCACGCGGTGCCGGTGGCCGAATCCGGTTCCGCGTTGCAGGTGGCGACGGCCGATCCGGGCGATCCTTACATCGCGCACGCGGTGCAGCTTGCCTGCGGGCGACAGGTGAGCCTGGTGGTGGCGGCGCGTTCGGAAATCGACGACTTGATCGAGCGCTGGCACGGCGCGGGGCGCAGCGCGCTCGGCACCATCGTGGAAGGACTGGAGGGCGAGGGCCGCGAAGCGTCGGGCGATGACGACATCGAACACCTGCGCGACCTTGCGTCCGAAGCGCCCGTCATTCGCCTGGTGAATCTTTTGATCCAGCGCGCGGTGGAAGCGCGCGCCTCGGACATCCACATCGAGCCGTTCGAGAGTCGCCTGAAGGTGCGTTACCGCATCGATGGCGTGCTGCACGAGGTCGAGGCGCCGCCCGCGAGTTCCACCGCCGCGGTGATCTCGCGCATCAAGATCATGGCGCGCATGAACATCGCCGAGCGCCGCCTGCCGCAGGACGGCCGCATCATGTTGCGCGTGCAGGGCAAGGAACTGGACCTGCGGGTGTCGTGCATCCCCACCAGTTTTGGCGAATCGGTGGTGATGCGCATCCTCGACCGCGGCAGCGTGGTGCTGGACTTCGATTCGCTGGGCTTCGACGAACACACCCTGCCCGCGTTCCTGCGCGTGCTGGGGCAGCCGCACGGCATCCTTCTGGTCACCGGCCCCACCGGCTCGGGCAAGACCACCACGCTGTACACGGCGTTGGCGAAGATCAACACGCCCGATCGCAAGATCATCACGGTCGAGGATCCGGTCGAGTACCAGCTCGAAGGCATCAACCAGATGCAGGTGAAGCCGCAGATCGGGCTGGATTTCGCGGGCGCCCTGCGCTCGATCGTGCGCCAGGACCCGGACGTGATCATGATCGGCGAGATGCGCGATCTCGAAACCTGCAAGATCGCGATCCAGTCGGCATTGACCGGGCACCTGGTGTTGTCGACGCTGCACACCAATTCCGCCGCGGGCGGGTTGACGCGCCTGCTCGACATGGGCGTGGAAGATTACCTGCTGGCGTCGACGGTCAACGCGATCCTGGCGCAGCGGCTGGTGCGCAGGCTCGATCCCGCGAGCGCCGAAGCCTACGAACCGCTGCCGGAGCTGGTGGCCGAACTCGGTCTGGACAAGCTGGCCACGCAACGCCCGATCCGGTTGTACCGTCCGCGCCCTTCGCCCGACAACCCGAGCGGTTATCGCGGGCGCCTGGCGATCATCGAACAGTTGACCATGGACGATGCGCTGCGGCGCCTGTTGATGCAGCACGCCGACGCATCCGACATCGAACGCGCCGCGCGCGACAGCGGCATGCGCACGATGTACGAGGACGGCTTGCGCAAGGCCTTGGCTGGACTCACCACGATAGAGGAAGTCCTGCGCGTGACGCAGGAAGCCTGAGGCTCCGATGGCTTCGTTCCACTACAAGGCCGTCACGCCCGCCGGCGAAACCGTCGAAGGCCGCATGGACGCGGCTTCCGTCGAGGATGTGATCGCGCGCCTGCAGGAACAGGGCAACGTGCCGCTGGAAGCGGGCGATGCCGCGGGCGGCGGATCGCTGTTCGGCGGCTTGCGCAGGAAAACGCTGGGCGGCGCAGCGCTGGTCGAATTCACCCGCCAGCTCGGCATCCTGCTGCACGCGGGCCTGCCGCTGGACCGCTCGCTGCAGATGCTGCAGGAACTGCCCGAGGGCGAACGCGCGCGCCACGTGGTGACGCGCATCCGCGACCGGGTGCGCGGCGGGTCGTCGCTGTCGCGCGCGCTGGAAGAAGAACACGGCGTGTTCCCGAAGCTGTACCTGAGCATGGTCCGCGCGGGCGAGGCCGGCGGCGCGCTGGACGCGGCGCTGGCGCGCCTGGCCGATTACCTGGAGCGTGCGCGCACGCTGCGCGAAAGCGTGATCGGCGCGCTGGTGTACCCGGCGTTCCTGCTGTTCGGCGTGCTGGGCTCGCTGGTGTTGCTGCTGGCGTTCGTGCTGCCGCAGTTCGTGCCGATCTTCCACGACATGAACGTGCCGATCCCGTTCATCACGCGCGCGCTGATGGCGGTTGGCTCGCTCCTGCACGACTGGGGCATGTTGCTGCTGGCCGTCCTGATCGTGCTCGGATTGTGGGTAGCGGCGCGCATGCGCGACCCGGAAACACGGCGCGCGTTCGACGCCCGCCTGTTGCGCGTGCGCGTGCTGGGTCCGCTGCTGCTCAAGGTCGATACCGCGCGCCTGCTGCGCACGCTGGGTTCGCTGCTGAAGAACGGGGTGTCGCTGTTGTCCGCGCTCGGCATCGCGCGGCAGGTGGTGTCCAACCGCGAACTGTCCGCGCAGCTCGCGCCCGCGACCGAAGCGGTCAAGGGCGGCGATTCGCTGTCGCGCGCGTTGGCCACGCACACCGCGTTCCCGAAACTCGCGATCCAGATCACCATGGTGGGCGAGGAGTCAGGCACGCTTGATAGCATGCTGCTGCGCGCCGCCGATACCTACGACGGCGAGGTGAAATCCGCGATCGACAAGATGCTGGCGGCGTTGGTGCCGGTGCTGACCATCGTGATGGCGCTGCTGGTGGCCGGCATCATGCTGTCGATCCTGCTGCCGCTCTTGAGTTTGACCGGCAGCATTCAATGATTCCCATCGACGAGGTCTTCATGCTTGCACCAAATTCATGCGGGACCCGGGACCCGGGGCTCGGGACTCGCAAAGAGCGGCAAAAAAAAATCGACGTCATTCCGGGGCCGCCGAAGGCGGAACCCGGAATCCATTTTGCTCTATCGACGAAATCAAGATGGATTCCGGCTTCCGCCGGAATGACGACATTGAGGCAGGGCGGCATGAATTCGCTGCACCGAGCCCCGCAGCGTCGTCGCGGCTTCACGTTGCTCGAAATGCTGGCGGTGATCGTGCTGCTGGGCATCGTGGGCGTGATCGTCGCGCGTTCGGTGTCCGGGCGCGTGGATACCGGCAAGTGGGATGCGGGCAAGATCGGCGTCACCAAGCTCGACCAGGACGTGCAGGCCTACGCGCTGGACAACGGTTCGCCGCCCAGGTCGCTGGACGACCTGCTCACCAAGCCGCTGAACGCGCCGTCGTGGAACGGCCCGTATGCGAAGCCCGCCGACCTCAACGATCCGTTCGGGCATCCGTATGCCTACGTGTATCCCGGCAAGCATGGGCAGTACGACATCGTCTTCTATGGCCGCGACGGCAAGGCCGGCGGCGAGGGCGTCGATCGTGATTACGGCAACTGGCAATAGGGACCATCGGTCGGCGGCGGGGTTCACACTGATCGAAATGCTGGCGGTGATCGTGTTGATCGCGATCGCCGCCAGCGTCACCGCCGTGGCGTTGCGCGGACGCGCCCATGGCCAACTCGACGCCACGGCGCAGCGCGTGGCGGCGGGGTTGCGCGACACCCGTACCCGCGCGATGGCCACCGGCAAGCCGCAATGGTTCAGCGTCGACCTGCGCGCCCGCACCTTCGCCGCGCCGGGGCGGGAACCGCGTGCGTGGCCGAACGGCGCGACCCTCAAGGTCACGTCGGCGGCCGAGGATGTGCAGCAGGCCGGCGTCGCGCGCATCCGCTATTTTCCGGACGGCAGTTCCAGCGGCGGCAACATCGTGCTCGTCGGCGAACACCGCAGCGTGCGCGTCGACGTGGATTGGCTGACCGGCGCCGTGACGGTGGACCAGCGCCATGAGTAGCACGCGCGGCTTCACCCTGATCGAGGTGCTGGCCGCGATCGCGCTGCTGGCGATCGCCTTCGCGGTGGGTCTCGGCGCGCTCGGCAAGGCTGCGCAGAACGCGGGCCGCAGCGCGGCGCTGTCGACCGCGGTCGAGCGCGCGCAAAGCCTGTTGGCCGAACAGGGCTTGACGGCGCCGCTGCACAACGAGGCCTTGTCGGGAAACTTCGACGACGGCATGCACTGGACGCTGAAGGTCCACGCGTTGCCGAAATCCGCATCCGCGCAGGGCGCCGCGGGCGGCGTGGCAGCGCCGCAGCAGGGCGCGTTGCTGGCGCAGGCGTCGGCCATCGACCTGTATCAACTCGACATCGCGGTGCAATACGGCGCGGGTCGCAGCCTGCGGTTGTCGACGCAGCGCGCGCAGGCGCCGCCGGACACGCAACCATGAAACGCACGCGTCGCCAGGCCGGCTTCACCCTGCTGGAAATCCTGCTGGCGCTGGCCTTGCTGGCGTTGGTGATGCTCGGCGTGTGGGGCGCGCTGGCCGGCGCCACGCGGGTCCGCCGTGGCGCGGATGCGGTGATGGCGCAGAGCGAGGAGGTACGCAGCGTGCAGCAGTTCCTGCGCCGCCACGTCGCGGCGGCCGGAATACAACCCTGGGTTACCGAGACCGGCACACGCGCGCGCATGTTCGAAGGCAATGCCGCGTCGATGAGTTACGTCGCACCCTTGCCGCTGCAGTCGGGACACGCGGGCTTGTACCTGCAAACCCTGAGCATCGAACAGGGCGGGCAGGGCATGACGCTGTGGCTGGCGTACCAGCCCTATACCGGCGATGCACCGGCCAGCGGCGAACCCGTGCGCCACGTGCTGCTGCGGGACCTGCGCGGCGGCAGGTTCCAGTACCTCGCCGCGGCCGCATTCGGCAAGCCGGCGGCGTGGCGCGACGACTGGCTGACCACAGGCGGCTTGCCGCTGGCGGTGCGCGTCCACGTCGATCCCGGCTGGCGCGCGCGGGTGCCGTTCCCCGACATGGTCATCCCGCTGCACAGTGGCGAGGGCTTCGGTGCCCAGATCGGCGGTGCACCGTGAGCCGGCGCCACCAGCGCGGCGCCGCATTGCTGCTGGTGTTGTGGGCGACGGTGCTGCTGGCGGCGCTGCTGGTCGGCGTGGCGGCGGCGTCGCGCAGCCAGAGCGAGGCGGCGCTGTACGGTTCCGAGCGGGTGCGCGCGGAGCTGGCGGCCGAAGCCGGGCTCGCGCACGCGGTCGCCGGTTTGCGCGAGCCGGGTTTGCGCGACCAGTGGGTTCCGGACGGGCGTCCCTACGTTTTCGATTTCGGCGGCGCCAGAGTCACGGTGCGGGTGGTGGATGCGAGCGGCATGCTCGACCTCAACGCCAGCCCGCCCGAGCTGTTGCGCGGCCTGTTCGAGGCGGCCGGCGCGGATCGCACGCGCGCCGACGGGCTCGCGAATGCGATCGCGGATTGGCGCGGCGGCACCCCGCAGGGGATGGCTGCCGCCGGTATCGCGTCCGCGGCGGCCGGCCAGCCGCATGGGCCGTTCCGCAGCATCGACCAGTTGGCGCGCCTGCCGGGCATGGACGCTGCGCTGTATGCGAAAGTCGAACCCGCGCTGACGGTGTTTTCCGGACGCAATTTCCCCGACGCCTCGTATTCGGGCGCGTTGGCGCTGGCGGCGCTGCGCGGGGGTGGCCTGCAACAGGCCGAGGCCCAGGTGGCCGACCGTCGCCTGCGCGCGGCGCAACGCGGCGCGGGCAACGGCCAGGCCTTCGGCACGGTGGCCAACGGCCAGTTGGTGGCGGGCTATGGCGGCGTGGTCGAACGGGTATTCAGCACCGCCACGCTGCCCGACGGCACCCGTGTCGGGTTGGATGTCACCATCAGGGTGGCGTTGACGGGGACCCAGGCGCGCCCGTACAAAGTGCTCGACTGGCGTGCGGATTCCGTGGCAGCGCCATGAAGCAGGCGGCCTGATGGCAAGCGCAACCACACAATCCCTGGAACGCGCGAAGCTGGCGTGGCGGCGTTCGCCGCTGCCGGCGTTCCTGCGCTGGTGGGGCGGGGAGCTGACCGCGGTGCTGCCGGTGCGCCTGCGCGAATGGATACGCCGCGGTCCCGACGTGTTGTGGCTGGCCGCGCATGACGGCGTCGCGACGGTGCGACGCGCGCGCAGCGGCGCCACCTTGGCGAACATCGAGTCCGGGCTGCCCGAGGATGCACAGCGTGCGGCCTTCGCCGAGGCCTGCCGGGGCATCGATCCCGATGACCGCCGGTTGTTGCTGGTGGTGCCCGCGGCTCAAGTATTGGTGCGACGGCTGGTGGTGCCGGCGGCCGCCGCCGCCGAAGCGCGTCGCGTGGCCGGTTATGAGATCGATCGGCAGACGCCGTTCAAGCCCGACCAGGTGTATTACGCCGTGCGCGTCAGCCGCGACCCGGCGCCTTCCGGGCATGTCGCGCTGGACCTCGTGGTCGCGCCGAAATCCGGCATCGATCCCTTGCTGGAGCGCTTCGCGGCACTCGGCGCCGCACCCGACGCCATCGACGTGCAGGGCGGCGACGGCGCGCTGGCCGGGGTGGATCTGTTGCCGCCCGAACGCCGTCCGCGACGCATCGACGGACGCCGTCGCACGAACTGGATCCTGCTCGCGGCATGCGTGCTGCTGGTGGTGCTGGTGTTGTCGCAGTGGCTGGACAACCGTCGCGCCGCGCTGGCGGCGATGCAGGCGGACGTCGATGCGATGCGCGCGAAAGCCACGCAGTCGGAGCAACTGCGCGCGCAGCTCACCGGCGCGATCGCGGCGTCCAGATTCCTGGTCAAGCGCAAGGCGGAGAACCCGTCCGCGCTCACGGTGCTGGACGACCTGACCCGCCGCCTGCCCGACAGCGCGTGGCTGGACATGCTGACGCTGGACGATTCGGGCGGCCTCGACATCAAGGGCGAAGCGGCCAAGGCCGCGGCGCTGGTCGACACCCTGGGCAGTTCCGGGGTGTTGCAGGAACCGAAGCTGCAGGGCGTGATCCAGCCCGATCCGGCGACCGGCAAGGAGCGTTTCGAACTGGTCGCGCGGATACGCCAGACGCAGGCCGCCGATGCCCGCTGACGCACGCCAGGGCGGGGTGAAGCGGCTGACGCCCGCGCAATCGCGGATCGCGGCGATCGCGCTGGCGTTGGTGGTGCTGGCGATGGCGTATTTCGTGTTGCTGCACTGGTGGTTCGTTGCGCCACTGATGAACGTGGACAGCCAGATGCGGGACCTGCGCGCGATCCACGCCAAATACGCCGCGGCGATCGCCGAGCAGCCGGAACTGGAAAGGCGCGTGGCACGCCTGCAGCAGGGCGGCGCCACGGTGGGCGCATTCCTTTCGGCCAGCGATCCCAGTGCCGCCGCGGCGAACCTGATCCAGCGCGCCACCGACGTGGTCGCCGCGCACGCGGGCGAAGGCGCGGGCTGCAACATGCCCTCCAAGATGCCGATCGAACAGGACACCGCCAACGAGCCGTTCCACCGCGTCAGCGTCAGCATCACCCTGGATTGCGGCCTGCAACCGCTGACGGCGGTCCTGCACGATTTCGATCGCGGCCTGCCGTACCTGTTCGTGAACAATTTGATCCTGGCGCGCTCGCCGTCCGGACGCATGCAGGCGCAAATCACCCTGTCCGGCTACCTGCGGCCCGCCACGCCATGAACGCCGCCGACCGCCGCCGCCTCGGTCCCGCGCTCGGGGTCGTTGCCGTGCTGCTGGCCTTGTTGTTGATCGCGCTGTGGGCGGGGCTGGGCCGTGGCGCGCGCTGGCAGGACCACGCGGCGCCGGCGTCATTGCCGCCGGCGGGGAACGCGCTGCCGGCGCCGGCGGTACCGCCGCTGGATCAATACGCCGAGGTCTGGCAACACCCGCTGTTCAGCCCGACCCGCACGCCCGAGCCCGCCGCGGCGGGCGACGGCGCGGCCAGCGGCGACCTGCAACTCACCGGCGTGATCATGCTGCCCCACCTCAAGATGGCGATCCTGCACGACAAGGCCAGCGGCAGGGATTACCGCGTGGTGGAAGGCCAGCCCCCGCGCGACGGACCGGTGCTGGTGGAACTGCATCCGCGCAGCGCAGTGGTCGAGGCTTCCGGTTCGCGCGTGCAATTGCAGTTGATTCCCGGGCCGGCGCCGGAGGCGGACAATGCGCCAGAACCCCCGGAAGCCGGGCAACCGGTCCCGATGCAAGACCAGGGGCCCGGTTCTGCTATGGTCAGCCGCCCCGGGGTGCGGAATCCGCAGCAGGCGTCGGGGCCGGACTCGGCCGAGGCGCGCGCGCGGGCGTTGAAGGCGCGCATCGAGGCCGAACGGCGCAGGGCGCGGCAAAGGGATGGCGGGCAGTGAGCGCCACGCGTCGCCCGGCGGTACGGCCGAATCGTGGAGAGCATGTCGTGTACAAGAAGTTGGCCACGCTTGGGTTGGTCTTCGCGACTGCGATGCTGGCGGGTTGCGCGCCGCAAATCCGGCAGGACAGCGATTACTCGCTGCAGCGCGAGGCGATCGCCGGCACCCACAAGCCGGTGCCCGAGCCGCTGAACGTCGCGACCGGGCAGGAGAACCAGCCGCTGTCCACCGCGACCGCGCCGGAAACCCATTACGGCACCGGGGTATTCGTCAATCCCGCGCCTGCGCGCGGCAGGGTCGGCGGCGCCGCCAACGAAGGCGGCACCATCACCTTCAATTTCGACAACACGCCGGTGCAGGCGGTGGTCAAGGCCACGCTCGGCGACGTGCTGCACGCCAACTACTCGATCTCGCCCAGCGTCAAGGGCACGGTGACCTTTTCCACCTCGCAGCCGGTGACCGAAAGCCAGGTGCTGCCGATCCTGCAGATGCTGCTGTCGTGGACCGGCAACGCGCTGGTGCAACAGAACACCGGCTATCTGGTGGTGCCGGTCGAGCAGGCCGCGCCGGGCAACCTGGTGCCGGGCCTGGGCGCGGTGTCGCCGGGCGCGGGCTACGCGGCGCAGTTGTTCCCGCTGCACTACGTGTCCGCCGACGCGATGCAGAAATTGCTGAGGCCGTTCGCCGATCCCAAGGCGTTCCTGCTGGTCGATCCGCTGCGCAACCTGCTGGTGATGGGCGGCACGCCCGACGAGCTGGCCAATTACCAGCGCATCGTGGGCACCTTCGACGTGGACTGGCTACGCGGGATGTCGGTGGCGGTGATCCCGCTGCAGCACGTGCAGGCGGAAGACCTGGTCAGCCAACTGAACACGGTTTTCAACGAACAGGCCGGCGCCGCAAGGAGCAATGACACGTCCGTCGTGCCGGGAGGCAACGACGTCAAGTCGATCATGGGCAACGCCGGCAGCGGCGCCGCGGGCAGCCTGTCTGGCATGGTCCGGCTGATCCCCCTGAAGCACAGCAACTCGCTGGTGGTGATCACGCCGCAGCCGTCGTACCTCGACGAAGTACGCAAGCTCGTCACCACCATCGACAACGGCGCCGGCAACGCGTCGGGGCTGTACGTGTACAACGTGCTCAACGTGAAGGCGTCCGATCTCGCCAGGCACATCAACGAACTGTTCGGCAATCCCGTCGGAAGCCAGCAGACGCCCGCGGGTGCAGTGGCGCCGGGGTTCTCGCCGCTGGAGCAGTCTTCGCAAGGCGGACTCGGCGCGCAGCAGGGATTCGGCGACTTCACGTCGAACAACAATTACCCCGGGGGCATGGGAGCGAACGGCAGCGGCGAGTTCGGCAGCGGCGACACCGGCATCGTCTCGGGGGCGACCCAGAGCCGCCGCCAGCAGCAGGCCGGGCAGGGCAACGTCGCATTCACCACCAGCGAAGGCGTGCGCATCGCGGCGGTCAACGAGAACAACCAGTTGCTGATCCGCGCCACGCCGGGTCAATGGGAAAAACTGCTGCCGGTGATCCAGCGGCTCGATGAAAAACCGTTGCAGGTGCAGATCGAGACCCGCGTGCTGGAGGTCAACCTGACCGGCGAATTCCAGTTCGGCGTGCAGTATTACCTGGGCGGCCTGATCGGTACCGAGCCCGGTTCGCCGCCCAACACCAACCAGTCGTTCCGCCGCCACCAGGGCGCGGTGGGGCTGGGTGGGGTCAACTACAACGTCACCAATCCACCCGCGCTGTTCTATTCGTTCGCGGGCAACAAGCTGCAATTCGCGATCAGCGCCATGGAAAGCAGCGGCGACGCCAAGGTACTGTCGGCGCCGTCCACGGTGGTGCTCAACAACCAGGAAACCACCTTCAAGGTCGGCGAGAAGATCCCGGTCGTGCAGACCGCGATCATCCCGGGCCTCGGCACCGGCGGCACCGCCGGCTCGGTCAACGCCACGGCGGTCAATTACATCGATACCGGCGTGCTGCTGGACGTGGTGCCGCGGGTCAGTCCCGGCGGGCTGGTGTACATGGACATCCAGCAGATCGTCAGCAAGCCGACCACCAAGGACCAGTACGGCAACTACACCATCACCAACCGCGCGCTCAGTACCGAAGTCGCGGTGCAGAGCGGACAGACCGTGCTGCTGGGCGGCCTGATCCAGCAGACCGACACGATCCAGGACAACGGCGTGCCGTTCCTCAACCGCATCCCGGTGCTGGGACGCCTGTTCGGCACCACCGATCGCAACCGGACGCGTACCGAATTGATCGTGCTGATCACGCCGCGCATCATCCGCAACCCGGAAGATGCGCGCCGCATCACCGACGAATACCAGACCCAGTTCGAATCGTTGAAGCCGATCCTGCCCAAGGGCGCTGCCGCGCCTGCCACCGAACCTTCCGGCGGCGAGCCCGCGACCAGTGGGCCCGCGCAACCCCAGGATTCACCGCCGGCACCAGCGACCATCCAGCCCGCGCACGCTTCGGCCGCCGCCGCGAGTCCGCCCGCGCCTGCCGCCATCCGATCCGGGGACTGGTCGGTGCAGGTGGCTTCGTTCGGCGAAAGCAACGCCGCCGAGCGGTTGCGGCAGCGCCTGCAGCGGCTCGGCTATGCGAGCTACGTGCAGGCCGTCTCGACTGATGTCGGCGACCGCTGGCGCGTGTACGCGGGCCCGGTGGTGGATCGCGTCGCCGCCGAACGCTTGCGCAGCGCGATCGCGGATACCCTTCATATCGAGGGCATGTTGATCGCGCAGCAGTAGGCATCTGATACCGCGATACGACAGTTCGCCGGGAAGGCGGATCAAAATGCGGAACGCAGCGAAATGGTTGAACTTCGCGCGGACGCTGACCATCGTGATTTCAAGTTGAAACTCTTTCGGTAAGACTGCGCGGATGCCTGTTCCCGTTTCTGTCCTGATCGTCGCCGCCGACAGCGGTCCGTCGTTGCGCGAATGCGTGACGCGCGCGCTGGCGTCGAGCGTTCCGGTCGAGCTGATCATCGTCGACAACGGGTCGCGTGATGGCGTGCCGCAGGCGATCGCGCGCGCGTTCGAGAACGACGGGCGCGTGCGGGTCCTCTACAACCACGCAAACCTCGGGTTCGGGTCGGCCGCGAACGTCGCTGCGCACGCGGCACGCGGCGATGCGTTGCTGGTGCTGAACCCGGATTGCCTGCTGGAACCGGATTCGCTGGCGCGCATGCTCGAGGTGCTGCGCGTGCAACATGGCGCGGGCGTGGTCGGCGCGGTGGTGTGCGATGCGGACGGTACGCCCGATCCGGCTTCGCGGCGGCGCGATCCGTTGTTGCGGCGGTCGTTGAATGCGCTGACCGGGCGGGACCGTCGCGAAGCGGAAGATCCGTCGCGCGAAGGTATCAACGTACCCGGTCCCGTTCCGGATGCAGTGGTCGAAACCGAGAACGTGTCCGGCGCGCTGCTGCTGTTGCCGCGCAACGCGTTCGAACGCCTGCAGGGCTTCGACGAAGGCTATTTCCTGCATTGCGAGGATCTCGACCTGTGCCGGCGCGCGCGTGACGCGGGCTACAAGGTGCTGCTGGCAGGCAACGTGCGCGTGCATCACGGCAAGGGCGGGTCCAGCCGGCATCGGCCGGTGTTCGTGAGCTGGCACAAGCACCGCGGCATGTGGCGATGGTTCCGCAAGTTCGATCCCGCGGCCCGCCATCCGCTGACGCGCATGTTGGTGTGGTGCGGCATCGGCGCGCACTTCGCGTGGACGGCGCCATCGCTGTGGCTGCGCGCACGGCGTGCCTGATTCCGCCGCGCCGTGTTCATCGGCCGCTGTGTACACTCCGATTCTGACTGGAGCCAACAAACGACCCGGAGGGGATTGCAGCCATGATCCGTGAAATCCTCAAGATGGGTGACCCCCGCCTGCTGCGCGTGGCGCCGCCGGTACCGACCACGATGTTCGGCACCGCCGCGTTGAACGAGCTCATCACCGACATGTTCGAGACCATGCAGGCGGCCGATGGCGTGGGCCTCGCCGCGCCGCAGATCGGCGTGGACCTGCAACTGGTGGTGTTCGGCTTCGAGCACTCCGACCGCTATCCCGATGAGCCCGAAGTGCCCCGCACCATCCTGCTGAACCCGTTGATCACGCCGCTGTCGCACGACATGGAGGAGGGCTGGGAAGGGTGCCTGTCGGTGCCCGGCCTGCGCGGCGTCGTGAACCGGCACTCATTGATCCGTTACCAGGGCGTGGATCCGAGTGGTGTGGCGATCGACCGCACCGCCGAAGGTTTCCACGCGCGCGTGGTGCAGCACGAATGCGATCACCTGATCGGGCGGCTGTATCCTTCGCGCATCACCGATTTCACGCGCTTCGGCTTCATCGACGTGTTGTTTCCGGGCGAAGCCGGGCAGTTGGAGTAGCGTGGCGCGTCAGGCTTGCAGCCTTTCCACCTGGCCGCGCAACGCATCCAGTTGGGTGTTCCAGTCGGACAAGCGCGTGCGTTCCTGCTCGACCACTTCGGCGGGCGCGTGGTCCACGAAGTTCGCGTTGCCGAGCTTGCCTTCGGATTTCTTCTTCTCGCCTTCGATGCGCGCGATCTCCTTCTTGAGGCGTGCGCGCTCGGCGTCGAGGTCGATCAGGCCGGCCAGCGGGATCAGTACGCGCAAGTTGCCGACAATGGCGGCTGCCGCCGCAGGCTCGGCCTCGTTCGCTGCCAGCCAGCGGGGCACCTCGCAGCGCGCGAGGAATCCGATCTGGGCGGAGAACTTGTCAGCCCGGCGGCGATCGTCCGCATCGCCGTCGGCCAGCAACAACGGAATGGTCTTGCCCGGCGCGATGTTCATTTCCGAACGAATCTTGCGCACGCCGGTCAATACCGCCTTGAACCATTCGATCTCGGCGCTGGCCGTATCGTCCACCACGAATTCGTCCGCGCGCGGGTAGGGCCGATCAAGAATGCCTGGCGCTTGCAAGCCGAGTTGAGGTGCCACCGATTGCCAGATTTCCTCGGTGATGAACGGGATGACCGGGTGCAGTGCGCGCAGCGCGGTTTCCAGCACCACCAGCAAGGTATGGCGCGTGGACGCGGCGGCTTCGGCATCGTCGCCATTCAACGCGGGTTTCGAAAGTTCCAGGAACCAGTCGCAGTATTCGTTCCACACGAATTCGTAGAGCGCCTGTGCGAGGTGATCGAAACGGTACGTCGCGAAATGCTGTTCGACTTCCACGAGCGTCGCGTGCAGGCGGGTGAGGATCCAGCGCTCCGCCTCGGTTTGCGGCCCCCCTCCCACTCGCGCTGCGCGCTCGCCGCCCTCCCCCGCATGCGGGGGAGGGTTGGGGTGGGGGGAGTCCTTCATGTTCATCAACACGAACCGCGCCGCGTTCCACAGCTTGTTGCAGAACGCCTTGTAGCCGTCGGCGCGTTTCAGGTCGAAGTTGATGGTGCGGCTGTAACTCGCCAGCGCCGCAAAGGTGAAGCGCAACGCGTCGGTGCCGATCGCGGCGATGCCGTCGGGATAATCCTTGCGGATGCGCTTCTCCACTTTCTCGCGCACCTGCGGGATCAGCAGCGACTTCGTGGATTTTTCGACCAGCGCGGGCAGGGTGATGCCGTCGATCAGGTCCAGCGGGTCCAGGGTATTGCCCTTGGACTTCGACATCTTCTGGCCTTCCGCGTCGCGCACGATCGCATTGATGTAGACCTCGCGAAACGGCACCTGCTTCGTGAAGTACAGGGTCGTCATCACCATCCGCGCGACCCAGAAGAAGATGATGTCGAAGCCGGTGACCAGCACCGCGCTCGGCAGGAAGATCTTGTCGGCCGACCAGTTCGCGACGATCTCGCCACGTTCGTTTTTCACCGGCTCGTTCGATGGCCAGCCAAGCGTGGAGAAGGGCCACAGCGCGGAGGAGAACCACGTGTCCAGCACGTCGTCGTCCTGTTTCAACGCACCGACGGGTTGCACGCTTGCATGCGTGCGCGCGTCCGCCTCGTCTTCGCCCACGAAAATGTTGCCGGCTTCGTCGTACCACGCGGGAATCCGGTGGCCCCACCACAGCTGGCGCGAAATGCACCAGTCCTGGATGTTGTCCAGCCATTGCGTGTACGTGGTCGCCCAGTTCTCCGGCACGAACTTGATGTCGCCGTTGCGTACCGCATCCAGCGCTGGCTGCGTGATCGCTGTGCGCCCCTTGTTTGAAGTCAGGTCCACGAACCACTGGTCGGTGAGCATCGGCTCGATCACCGCGTCCGAGCGTTGGCTTACCGGAACCTGCAGCTTGTGCGGTTTGGTTTCGACAAGACGATCTTCTGCTTCCAGGTCCGCAAGGATCGCCTTGCGTGCGACATAGCGGTCCATACCGCGGTATTTTTCCGGTGCGTTGTCATTGACCTTCGCATCCAGCGTCAGGATACCGATCGTGTCCAGCTTGTGTCGCTGTCCGATCGCGTAGTCGTTGAAGTCGTGCGCCGGCGTGATCTTCACGCAGCCGGTACCGAATTCGCGGTCCACGTAATCATCGGCGATGACCGGAATCTCGCGATTTGTGAGTGGCAATCGCAGACGCTTGCCGACCAGCTTCGCGTAACGCTCGTCCTCGGGATGCACCGCCACCGCGACGTCGCCCAGCATGGTTTCCGGGCGCGTGGTCGCGATCACCACGTGATCAGGGGCGCCGGGTTGCGGATCGATCACGTCGTAGCGGATCGACCACAGGTGCCCATCGCGCTCGACATTGTTGACTTCGAGGTCGGACACCGCGGTCATCAGCACCGGGTCCCAGTTCACCAGCCGGTTGCCGCGATAGATCAGGCCGGCGCGGTACCACTCGACGAACACCTTGCGTACCGCGGCGGACAGGCCTTCGTCCATCGTGAAGCGTTCGCGCGACCAGTCGACGCTTGCGCCCAACCGGCGCATCTGCTTGTAGATGCCATTGCCCGATTCCTGCTTCCACTGCCACACGCGTTCGACGAACTGCTCGCGGCCGAGGTCATGGCGCGCCTTGCCTTCCGCGGCCAACTGGTTCTCGACGATCTTCTGCGTGGCGATGCCCGCGTGGTCGGTGCCGCCCTGCCACAAGGTGTTCCTGCCGGACATCCGCGCGTGTCGGATCAGTGCGTCCATGATGGTTTGCTGGAACGCGTGGCCCATGTGCAGCGTGCCGGTGACGTTCGGCGGCGGCAACAGGATCGAATACGGTTCGCCCTTTCCGGACGGCTTGAAGCAGCCCGCGTCTTCCCAGCGCGCGTACCACTTCGATTCGATCTGCTTGGGGTCGAAACTCTTGTCCATCGCGGGTCCTGAGGTGCCGCGCGCAGCGCGGTTTGCAAGGCAAACGCGCATTCTAGCGAGTCAGCGCTGGCGCCTGCGCTCTCACCGATCGAGATGCCTGCATCCACAGGCGGTTTTGTTCCTGCCGGGTGTTTCGACGTCCCTGTCTTTTTCCGCCCGCCACCCGGGCGGGCGTGTGACTTCTCTTTGCGTCGCCAAAGAGAAGTCACCAAGAGAAAGGCGACCCCGCGAACACGCCCTTCGTCCATCCATGGACTACGGGTTTGCTCGCGGTCGCCGGGGTTCGCCGACGGTACATCCATGTACCCACGGCGAACTGGCCCGCATCCTGCGGGCCATCCTTCGGACTGATTCGTCGTCCGCTCGCCGTGTTCGAGGGGCCCCTGCTAGCGCGCCTCCTGCGCGCGGCCATGTCGAGGCTTGCCGTTTGGTCTTGCTTCGCACGAGGCCATGGATGGCCGGCAGCGGAGCGATACGGGCGCCGTTGGCGGTGCCGCAGCCGCGCCGACGATCGCGCGAGCAAGGCGCGCATGTCCGACTGCAGGGATGCAGGACTAAATCGGCAGGGACTGCCGATTTGAACGCCGAAGGCGGCCCTGAGCGTCAGCGAAGGGCGAGCCACAGGGATGTGGCGAGTAGTCTCGCGCCGGTGCGCGATCGGTAAGCGGCAAGGGCAATCGAGACAACAGGACGTTGTCGAGATTACCGCCTCAGGCGCAATGGTTTTTGGGTACTTTTTGCCGAAACAAACGGTACCCCGCTCGCCGCCGAGGCGAGCGGAACCCAATACGGGCGTGATGTGCTTGCGAGCAGATGGATCCCGGCCTGCGCCGGGATGACGGCAATGGCGGGTGGCCCGCGCTACGGCGTCCACTTCCTGTGTGCATGGATCGACATCACCACCCCGAAACCCGTGAGCAGCGTGATCGCGGAAGTCCCCCCGTAACTCACCAGCGGCAGCGGCACGCCGACCACCGGGAGGAAGCCGGAAACCATGCCGCCGTTGACGATCACGTACACCATGAAGGCCAGCCCGAGGGCGCCGGCCGTGAGCCGCGACCAGGTGTCGCGCGCGTTGGCCGCGATCCACAGGCAGCGCCCGACGATGAACACGTACAACGCCAGCAGCACCAGCACGCCGACCAGGCCGAATTCCTCGCCCAGCACCGCGAAGATGAAATCGGTGGTGTGCTCGGGCAGGAACTCGAGTTTCGATTGGGTGCCCTGGTTGAAGCCCTTGCCGGCCAGGCCGCCCGAACCCACCGCGATCATCGACTGGATGATGTGCCAGCCGGTGCCGAGCGGGTCGTTCTCGGGGTGCAGGAAGGTCAGCACGCGTTCGCGCTGGTAGTCGTGCAGGAAGTGCCAGGCGATCGGCGCGGCACCCGCGAGCGCGGCCAGCATCGCGCCGATCTTCCACCACTGCAGGCCGGCCAGGAACAGCACGAACATGCCGGACGCCACCACCAGCAGCGCGGTGCCGAGGTCGGGCTGCTTGACGATCAGCAACGCGGGGATGCCGGTGAGGATGCCGACCGCCGCGATGTCGCGCCAGCGTGGCGGCAGCGGACGCGGGTGCAGGTACCACGCGATCATCATCGGCATCGCGAGTTTCATCAGTTCGGAGGGCTGGAAGCGGATCACGCCGAGGTCCAGCCAGCGGTCGGCGCCGCGGCCCTCGCCGAGCACCGTCAGCACCAGCAGCAGGATGCAACTGAGCAGGTAAAACCATGGTGTCCACGCGCGCAGCAGGCTGGGCGGGATGCGCGATACCGCCAGCAGCAGCGCCGCGCCGATCAGGAACCGCGAGGCCTGTCCGGCCACCATCGAGGTGTTGAGGTTGCTGGCGCTGTACAGCACGGTCAGGCCGGCCAGCGCGAGCGCGAACAGCCCGATCGCGAGCGGCAGGTCGATGCGCGGGCGCGAGAAGATGCGTCGCGCGATCCGCCGCGCGCGTCCGCCGAAACTGGCGACCAGTTCGTTCATGGCGTGATCGGCGCGGCGGCGGTCTGGGTCGCCGGGGTCGTGATGGGTGGCGGGCGATCGGAGGGCGGCGTGTCGGCCAGCCACTGGTCCAGCATCTTGCGCGCGATCGGCGCCGCCGCGCTGCCGCCCCATGCGCCACGCTCCAGCACCACCGCGATCGCGATCTGCGGATGGTCGGCGGGCGCGAAACAGATGAACCACGCGCGGTGGCGTTCGGCGAGGTATTGCGCGTTGCGGTTGGTGTTGTACGCCTCGCTGGTGCGCGAATAGCGCTCGGCGGTGCCGGTCTTGCCCGCGATGAGGTAGGGGAAGTCCTTGCCGATGCCGGCTTTGTAGGCGGTGCCGAGCGGGCTGTTGACCACGCCCAGCATGCCCTGCATGACCGCGGCGATGTCGGCTGGATCGTGCGTGAGCTGCCGGGGCGGCGCTTGCGGATAGGGTGTTTCCGGCGTCTCCAGTCCCTCGCTGGTCGCCGCCAGCAGGTGCGGCGTGTACGAGCGCCCGCCGTCGGCCAGCGATGCCAATGCGTGCGCCATCTGCATGGGCGTCACCATCCAGTAGCCCTGCCCGATGCCCGAGATCACGGTTTCACCCGGGTACCAGGGTTGCTTGAAGGTCTTGCGCTTCCATTCTGGCGACGGCAGCACGCCGCCGGTTTCGTCGGGCAGGTCGATGCCGGTGGGACTGCCGAAACCGAACTTGGCCATCCACTGGTCGAGCCTGCCGATGCCCATCTGCAGCGCCAGCGAATAGAAGTACGTGTTGACCGATTGCGTGATCGCCTGCATCAGGTTCACGCGGCCGGCGCCGTAGCGCTGGTCGTCGCGATAGCCGCGCGCGACGCCGGGAATGTAGAAGGTGCCGGTGGACAACACCGTATCGTCGGGTTTGCGCAAGCCGAGTTCGAGGCCACCCAGCCCGATGAACGGCTTGACCGTGGAGCCCGGCGGATAGCCGCCGCGCATCGCGCGGTTCAGCAGCGGTTTTTCCGGGTCGTCCAGCAGCGCGGAGTAATCGGCCTGGCTGATGCCGTTGACGAACAGGTTGGGATCGAAGCTCGGCACGGTCACCATCGCCAGCACGTTGCCGTTGCGCGGATCGATCGCGACCGCGGCGCCGGTCTGGCCCGCGAAGGCCGTGATCGTCGCCCTCTGCAGGCGTTCGTCGATGGTCAGGTAGAGGTTCCTGCCGGGTTTCGCCGGCACGCGTTGCAGCACGCGCAGCGGACGCTGGTCGGCGTTGACTTCGACCAGTTCGTAACCGGGCGTGCCGTGCAGCAGGTCTTCGTATTGCTTTTCGAGGCCGGTCTTGCCGACGTGGGTGGTGCCGGCGTAGCGGTCCGGATCGAGCCTCGCCTGCTCCTTCTCGTCGATGCGCCCGACGTAGCCGGTCACGTGCGCGAACTCGGCGCCGTAGGGATAGTTGCGCGTGAGGTAAGGGTCCACGCTCACGCCCGGGAACTGCCACTGGTCGACCGCGAAGCGGTCGCGCTCGCTTTCGGTGAGGCGGAATTTCAGCGGCACCTGCTCGAACGTGCGGTGCTGCCTGAGGCCCTGCTTGAAGCGGCGGATGTCGTCGTCGGTCAACGGCACCACCATCGCGAGGCGTTGCAGCATCGCGTCCATGTGCTGGACCTTGTCGGGGATCACGTCCAGCCGGAACGCCGGTATGTTGTCGGCCAGCAGTTTTCCCTCGCGATCGTAGATCAACCCGCGTGGCGGCGGCAGGTGGCGGAGGCGCACCCGGTTGGCCTTGGCGCGGGTCGAGTATTCGGCGTGCTCGTGCACCTGCAGGTAAACGAAGCGCCCGGCCACCGCCAGCACCAGCGCCAGCATGATCGCGAAGCCGGCCAGCGCGCGGCGTCCGAAGCGCGCGCGCTTGGCGCGTTCGTCCGGCAGCTCGCCGTGGCCGTTCATGCCGCCTTGTTCCCGCGCAGGCGCGTGTTCACGTCATCCAGCAGCAGGAACACGAATGGCCAGATCGCCGCGCCCACCGCCGGCGACAGCCACGACAGCGCGGGCATCGGCGAGTCGCCCGCGAAGGCGCGGATCAGGGCCTGCAGCACCTGGTTGTTGAGCAGCAGCAGCCACACCGCCAGCGCCTGCTGCCACATCGGGAAGAAGCGCAGGCGCGAACGGAAACGCAGCACGATGAACACCAGTACCGCGAGGCGCAGCGCCTGGTCGCCGAGCAGCGCACCGTTCAGGAGGTCGGCAACAATGCCGACGCAGAACGCGAGCCCGACGCTTACGCGATCGGAGGCTTCCAGCGACCAGTACATCAGCACCAGCGCCGGCCAGTACGGTTTGAGCGGCTGGATCAACGCCGGCAGCGGCATCAGCATCAGCAACAGTGCCAGCGCGATGCCGATCCAGAACGCCCAACCCTGTGCACGCATGCGGTTCATGGCGTGGTTCCTGCGGTCGCCGGTTGCGAGGGGACGGAGGGCATTAAATCGCTATTTAATGCCCTCCGTCCCCCTTGTGTCGCGCGTGGCGCCAGCGAATCCGGAGGGCCGACTTCCGGCGCGGGCGCGGGCGGGCCGACCGGGTCGGGCTGGTCGCGCAGCAGCAGCACCTCGCCGCTGCGCTCGAGTTGCGCCGCGGGCTTCACCAGCGCCTCGAGGAACATCCCGGAAGCGTCGCGTTTCAACTGGGTCACGGTGCCGACGGGAAAGCCTGCCGGAAAGCGCCCGCCCAGGCCCGACGTGACCCATTGGTCGCCGTTCTTCACGTCCGACGACAAAGGCAGGTTCGGCACCACCAACTGGTCTGCGTCGCCGGTGCCATGCGCGATCCCGCGCAGGCCGGTGCGGCTGGCCATCACCGGCACCGCGTGGTCGGGGTCGATCACCAGCATCGCCACCGAAGCGTGCGGCAGGACCTCGACGATCTGACCCATCACGCCGTGCGAATCGATCACGGTCTGGCCCACGTGCACGCCCTCGTCGACGCCGACGTTGAGCATCACGCGGTCGCGGGTAGGCCCGAGTTGCACGTCGATCAAGCGCGCCAGCTGCGCGTGCATGCCCAACAGTTGCTGCGTATCCAGCAATTGCTTCAGTCGCTCGTTCTGCTGGGTGACCGCATGCATGCGGTTGAGGCGCGCCTCGGCCAACAGCAGCGCTTCGCGCAGTTGCCGGTTTTCGTCGACCAGCTTGCTGTGCTGGGTGAGCGTGGTGCTGGCGGCGTGGATCCAGTCGGCGGGCGCCGCCGCCAGTTTGTAGATCGGCACGATCGCCGCCGCGCCGGCATAGCGGGCCCGGTGCAGCCAGCCGTTGCGATGGTCCAGCACCATCAGCACCGCGGCCAGCGCGAGATACGCAATCAGGCGCAGCGTGCCCGCGGTCGCATCCGAGAAGATCGGAGTGGATTCCTTTTGCGGAAGCGCCATGGCGGTGCGGGTGGGGTGGAGCGGAGCTACAGCGTAACAACAATGTCGGCAAGCCGTGGCGGCATGGTCCACGAAAACGCCGCAAGCCAATGAAGCTTTTCAGCGCGCACCTTGATCGAAGCGGTTGTTGTGGAAAGTCAGGGCGAAGGCGAGCGCTTACGCGATGCCGGGGGCATCGCGTGCCCGACTGAGCGCCCGGCCAAGGATGGCCGGGCCGGCGCCCGCACCACGGATGGTTGCCCGCCGTCACATCGCAGCGTCTGCGCGACAGTCAACGCAGTGATCAAGGACGATCGCACAAACATGGTCCCGAGCACAGCAGGTTGTTCAAGGGTCACTCCGAAGCGAAGAAGTCGCTTCCATGCATGTCGATCAGTTCCAGCGCCCGCCCGCCGCCGCGTGCGACGCAGGTCAGCGGATCGTCGGCGACCTGCACGTACAGCCCGGTTTCCTCGGAGATCAGCTTGTCGAGGTCGCGCAGCAACGCGCCGCCGCCGGTCAACACGATGCCGCGCTCGTGCACGTCCGAGCACAATTCCGGCGGGGTCTGTTCCAGCGCCGCCTTGACCGCCGCGACGATGCCGTGCAACGGCTCGCGCAGGGCTTCCAGGACGTCGTTGGAATTGATGGTGAACATGCGCGGCACGCCCTCGGCGAGGTTGCGCCCCGAGACTTCCATCTCGCGCACTTCCTTCTGCTGGATCGCGCAGCCGACCTCGATCTTGATGCGTTCGGCCGTCGGCTCGCCGATCAGGGTGCCGTTGCTGCGGCGCACGTAGTTGATGATGGCTTCGTCGAAGCGGTCGCCGCCGATCCTGACCGACTGCGAGTACACGATGCCGTTCAGCGACATCACCGCGACTTCCGAGGTCCCGCCGCCGATGTCCAGCACCATCGAACCGCGCGCCTCGTGCACCGGAATCCCGGCGCCGATCGCCGCCGCCATCGGCTCCTCGATCAGGAACACGTCGCGCGCGCCGGCACCTTCGGCCGACTCCTTGATTGCGCGACGCTCGACCTGGGTGGAACCGCACGGCACGCACACCAGCACGCGCGGGCTGGGGCGCAGGAAGCGGCTCTTGTGCACCTGCTTGATGAAGTGCTGCAGCATCGCCTCGGTCATGGTGAAGTCGGCGATCACGCCGTCCTTCATCGGCCGCACGGTGACGATGTTGCCCGGCGTGCGGCCCAGCATCATCTTGGCCTCGTTGCCGACCGCCGCCACCGCACGCGGGCCGCCGGGGCCGCGATCCTGGCGGATCGCCACCACCGAAGGCTCGTTCAGGACGATGCCCTGGTCGCGCACGTAGATCAGCGTGTTCGCGGTGCCGAGGTCGATCGAGAGGTCGTTGGAAAAGATGCCGCGGAACAGTTTGAACATGCGCGAGCCGAAGGTGCGGGCCTGGAACGACAGGCAGGAGGGAAACAGCGGGCCAGTCTAGTCATGCCACGATGGCCACGCAAGGCCGGAATCGCGGAAAAATGCGGGTTTCGTGAGCTGTTTGGCGACTCGGGTCGAAACCGCGTGGCGCGGCCGTTACGATGTCCCGCTTGTGTCCAACCAGAAGGAACCCAGGCGAATGTCCCGTGCCCTGATCTGCGGCTCGATGGCCTACGACACCATCATGGTGTTCGAGGACCAGTTCAAGAACCACATCCTGCCGAACAAGGTGCACATGTTGAACGTGTCGTTCCTGGTGCCGCAGATGCGCCGCGAGTTCGGTGGCTGTGCCGGCAACATCGCCTACAACCTCAAGTTGCTGGGCGGCCATCCGATTCCGATGGCGACGGTGGGGCAGGATTTCGCGCCCTACCGCGAGTGGTTCCGGAGCCATGCCATCACGCTCGACCACGTGCGCGAAGTCCCCGACACCTTCACCGCGCAGGCCTTCATCACCACCGACCAGGACAACAACCAGATCACGGCTTTCCATCCGGGTGCGATGGGTTGCAGCCAGCAGAACAAGGTGGGCGACGTGTCCGGCGTCGCGCTCGGCATCGTCGCGCCGGACGGGCGTGACGGCATGTTGCAACACGCACGCGATTTCGCGGCACAGGGCACGCCCTTCATCTTTGATCCCGGCCAGGCCATGCCGCTGTTCAATGGCGAGGAATTCCGCGCCTTCATCGAACAGGCCGACTACGTGGCCGCCAACAGCTACGAAGCCAGCCTGTTGACCGAGCGCACCGGTTGGTCGGAAATCGAGATCGCGGCGAAGGTGAAGGCCTACATCGTCACCCGCGGTGCGGATGGCTCGATCATCCATGCCGGCGGCAAGGTGCATGTGATTCCCTCCGCCAGGCCTGCCGCCGTGGTCGATCCCACCGGCTGCGGCGATGCGTACCGCGCCGGGCTGCTGCACGGGCTGCTGCAGGGATTCGACTGGCCGACCACCGGACGCATCGCGTCGTTGATGGGCGCGTTGAAGATCGCACGGCCCGGCACCCAGAACCATGGCTTCACGACGGACGAGTTCGCGGTCGAATACCGGCGGCAATTCGACAGGACGCTGGATTGACTGCTTGCGGATCGCGTGCGTCGCGCCCGGCAGGGCGATGGTCGTGTGTGGCTTCGTTCAGGATCATCGGCAACAATGGTCCGACCGCACCGCAGACATTCATACGGAGGCCACCATGCACGTCGCACGCAACCTCATTCTTGCCACCTTGTTCGCCGCGGCACCCCTCGTGTACGCCGGCAGCGCGCAAGCCGCGGGTGAAATAAGCTGCAAGATGACCTTCGAGCTCCACGGCTGGTCCGCGTTCTACAAGAAGGCCGAGGGAACCGGCAACGTCACCTGCAGCAACGGCCAGTCGATGAGCGTGCACCTGCGCAGCCGCGGCGGCGGCCTGACCTTCGGCAAGCAGCAGATCGAAGGGATCGGCAAGTTCTCCGGCATCTTCCACATCGACGAGATCCTCGGGACCTATGCGACCGGTGGCGCGCACGCCGGCGCGGCGGCGTCGGCCAACGGCACGGTGATGACCAAGGGCAACGTGTCGTTGGCCATGAGCGGTACCGGCAAGGGCTGGAACCTGGGCGTCGATTTCGGCAAGTTCACCATCAGCAGATAGCCGCCCGTGCGCTACCATGCTGTTCCAGCGAGGGGCGGCATGGCGATACCCATCCTGATGTACCACAACGTGGCGGAAGTGCCGGAAGGGTTGCATCCGGACGGTCGCTGCCTGTACGTGACGCCCGCGGCCTTCACGGCGCAGATGCAATTGCTGCGGCGCGCGGGTTATCGCGGCGTGTCGATGAGCCAGGCCATGCCGTACCTGCGCGGCGAAAAGCGCGGCCGGGTCGTGGCGATCACCTTCGATGACGGCTATCTCGACAACCTCGAGAACGCGATGCCGGTGCTGCAGCGCCACGGGTTCAGTGCGACCTGTTACATCGTCAACGGCTGCATCGGCAGGCACAACTTGTGGGATGCCGGGAATCTCGGCGTGCAAAAGCCGATGATGACCGTTGCGCAACTGCACGCATGGCGTGACGGCGGCATGGAAATCGGCGCGCACAGCCGCACCCATCCGCACCTCACGGCTTGCAGCGATGCCGAACTGCAGGATGAGATCGTGGGTGGCAAGGCAGAGCTTGAGGGGTTGCTCGGCTTCGAAGTGCCGCAGTTCTGCTATCCGTTCGGCGATGCGGATGTGCGGGTCGCGCGGGTGGCACGCGCAGCGGGATACGCGGCGTCCCCAACGGTGCGGCGCGGACGGGCGAAGCGTGGCACGGACCTTTTCATGCTGCCACGCGTCGCCATCGACAATGCCGATTCACTCGCGCATTTCGCGATCCGCACCTTCACGCCGTTCGAGGATTTCCGCGCTGCATGATTGTGCGATCGTCCCTGATCGGCGCATATCGAACCATTTGACGTGGCATGTGTTGATGTGCTCGGGAACATCAGAACGGCCATCAAAGCCGCCATCCTTGGCCAAGAGCTCCGTGGCCTGACTTTTCACGACAGCCGCTTCGAGCAAGGCGTGTCAGCGTGCTTGTTGTGCGGGGATGAACTGCTTGGCCACCGCTTCCGCGAGTTGATCCGGCGGCAGCAGGCCCTGCGACAGGATGAAGTCGTTGAACTGCTGCAGGTTGAACCGGTCGCCCAGCGCGATTTCGGTGTGCGCGCGCAGTTCGAGGATGCGCGAGTAGCCGTAGAAGTACGCCGTGGCCTGGCCGGGCGAGCGGAACATGAAGCGGTCCAGTTCCTCGCGTGCAAAGGCCTCGGAAATGCCGACGTCGTTCACGAGGATGTCGTGCGCGCGCTGCCTGGTGATGAGGCCGAGGTTCAACATCGGGTCCAGGAAGGCACGCGCCGCGCGCAGCAGGCGCAACTGCAGCGCGATCATCTGTCCGCCCGGCGGCTCGTACTGCACCATCATCCATTCCGCGTACAGCGCCCAGCCTTCCACGTTCACGCTGTTGAACGCGAACAGCGAGCGCGCCAGCGACACCCCGTGCTCGACCATCGCCGAGAATTGCAGCTCGTGGCCGGGCCGGCCTTCGTGCGCGGTCAGCGTCCAGGCACAGGCCTTGCAGGTGAAGTCGTCGTAGACCTCGTTCTTGCCGTTGCCGCTGGGCGGGTTGCCGAGCGGCAGCACGAACTGCCCGCGCTCGCCGTGGTTGTTGATGAGCGGCGGCGGATCCATGTGCGGCGCGGGTTGCGCCGCGCTCTCGGCTTCCGAGGCCAGGCGCATGATCATCTTGCGCTGGGGCAGCGTGACGATGTGGTGTTCGCGGATGATCGCCTCGATCTTGCCGATCACGCCCTCGTAGTAGGGTTCGATGTTGTCGCGGTCGAGCTGCTGTTGCTTGAGCTGCTTGATGACGTCGCGGTAATCGGTGGCCTTGAAGCCCTCGGCCCTGGCGACGTAGGGTGCCAGCGTTTCCATCTCGGCCTGGATTTCCATGAAGGATTTCTCGGCCTGCTTGATCAGTTCCTGCGGCGGAATGTCGATGCCGACGTTCTTCAGGTTGTCGGCGTAGATCGCTTCGGGCAGGCGCGCGTCGGTGCGCGCGCGCGGCAGCACGGTGGATTTCACCCACGCGTCGTAGTCGTCCAATTGTTTCTGCAGGGCGTCCAGCGCCGGGCCGGCGCCCTCGATCTTGTACTTCGCGTACAGCTTGCGGACGCCGTCGACATAACGCCGGGTGTTGGCGAGGTTCTGTTCGACCTCGGCCTTGTAGGGACCCAGCAACTTCCCGTCGCCGGCCTTGGCCGCGAACAGCGCCTCGGCTTCCCGGGTGACGGGCGTGCAGCCGGGCGCCATGCCGACGTAGCACTTCAACCGCGCCAGCGCGTGCGGACGGCGTTCGGCCGACACCTGGTCCTGCAACAGTCCGAATTCGCCCTGGAAGATCGTCTGGCCTACATCGGTGTAGGGCAGCATGTACTGGTCCTGCAACTTGCTGCTGGCGATGAAGCGGTCCGCCGCGTGGATCATGATCTCCAGATCCTCGCGCACGTTGGCGTCGCCGATTTCGGCGAGGTCCTGCTGCAATGCGTCGCGTGCCCTGGACAGCGCCGCGCGCGAGCGCTCGCCCACGTTCGGCCGCAAGTCCACGACCTTGTCGTCGTAACCCGGCAGGCCGAACTGCGAGGCGAACTCCGGATTGAATTCGGCCAGCACCTTCATCAACACCTGCGCGTAGCCATTGCTCTTCACGACCCACGCGGGCGGCGGCACCGGCGCCTTGTCGGGGCGCAGGTCGGGTTTGGCCGACGCGGGCGGCGGTGCGGCCAGCGCGGCGGGCGCGCACAGCGCGAAGGCGGCAACGGCGGCAAGGATTCGCGTGAACATGCGGGTTCTCCGTGGCTTGTCTTCGCAAGCTAGCACGGCCGGGCGCGGCCGGGCATGGGCCGGAAGTCAGCAGCCGGAACGCGCCGCTAGAATCGATGCCCGGCTTTGCGGGAGCGCAGCGCGTGTCCGGTTCGGGTTGGGTCTTGCGTGCCGGCGGCTGCCATTGCGGCGCGGTGCGTTTCGAAATCGAAGTGGCGCCGCGGCCGCTGCTGCAGGAATGCACCTGTTCGATCTGCCGCATGACCGGCTTCGTGCACCTGATCGTGCCGGCCTCCCGCTTTCGTTTGCTGGGCGGTGGCGAGGCGCTGGTCGAGTATCGCTTCAACACCGGCGTGGCGCGGCACCTGTTCTGCAGGCATTGCGGCGTGAAATCGTTCTACGTGCCGCGCTCGCACCCGCACGGCTACAGCGTCAACGCGCGTTGCCTCGACGATGACGTGTTGGCGGATTGCGAATGGCTGCCGCCGTTCGACGACGCGGATCGCGACACGGCAACTGCAGCCATCGCGCACTTTGCAGACGACTGAATTCAGCCGGTGAACGCGTTCCTGTATTCCGGCTTCAGGAACTTCGCGAACACGCTGCTCGGCACGTCCACGCTTTGGGTGCCGTACACGTAGGCAGCGACCTGGTAGGGCGGAAAGATCAACGTGAGCCCCGGGCTTGCCGAGGTCGCTTGCGCGCCCGCACGCACCACGAACACGGAATAGTTGACCGTGGTCGGCTTGGTGCCGTCGTTGAGCATCTGGGTCATGTTGGACTGCCACTCGCGCAACGCGTCGGGCGAGCCCTCGCCCGGTTTCGGCGCGGAGGCCATGAACTTCTTCAGCAAGGTGTCGTGGGCGAAATTGGCGAGTGCCTTGCGCGCGGCATCGGGGTCGGCGAACAGGTCGTCGAGGGTGATCAGCCTGCCCGCCTTGCGGTCGAACACGAACGCGGCTTCGACCGGGATCGGATGCGCGCCGCCGGTGTCCTGGATGCCGGTTTCGCGCACGCTGGTGAAGGCGGACGTGTCGGCGGCGAGCTTGAAATCCAGCAACAACTCGAATTGCCGGTTGGCGAACTCGGGCATCTGTTTCGGCTCAGGCAGCGCCTGCAGGAATTCGCGCTTGGCGTCGTCGGCGGTGGCGCGCAACGCGCCGGCCAGCGGCTTCGCGTCGGCCGGCAAGACCGGGAGATTGATCGCGATCCTGTAATGCTTCGTGGTGGCGTGGTCGCCCGGCAGTCCGGCGCTGCCCGCTTGCGCCGGGGCGGAAATGATCGGGGTGGACGCGGCCGGGGCCGTGGTCGCCGCCGGCGTCGGTGCAGCGGGATTCTGGCCGGGCTGCTCGCTGCACGCAGCGAGCAGTGCGATGGCGGCCAGCGCGGCGACGAAGCGGGTGGCTGCGGGTGGTTTCATCGGCATCCCCGGATGACGGTGGCGATGCTCGAGTCTAAGCACGCTGGCGTTAAGCATTTGCTGTGAGAGCATGTGTGCATGGACGTGCAAACCTCGAGCCCATGGCGCCTGTGTGTCGCGCCGATGATGGACTGGACTGATCCGCACTGCCGGTATTTCCACCGGCTGCTCGCACCGCACGCGCGCCTGTACACCGAGATGGTCACCGCCGCGGCGCTGGTGCGCGGCGCGCGCCAGCGCCTGCTCGCGCACAACCCGGAGGAACGTCCGATCGCGCTGCAACTGGGTGGCGCGGACCCGGTCGAACTGGCTGCGGCCGCGCGCTTCGGCGCCGAGGCCGGCTACGACGAAATCAACCTCAACGTCGGTTGCCCGTCCGACCGCGTGCAATCGGGCCGCTTCGGCGCCTGCCTGATGCGCGAGCCGGAGCTGGTCGCCGATTGCGTGCGTGCGATGCGCGAGGCAGTGCCGGTGCCGGTGACGGTGAAATGCCGGATCGGCGTGGACGACCAGGACGACGACGCCGACCTGTTCGCGTTCGCCGCGCGCATGCTCGATGCCGGCGTGCGGGTGCTGGTCGTGCATGCGCGCAAGGCATGGCTGCAGGGCCTGTCGCCGAAGCAGAACCGCGAGGTGCCGCCGCTCAACTATCCGCGCGTGTACCGGTTGAAGCAGGAATTTCCCGGGTTGACGGTGGTGGTCAACGGCGGCATCGACGGCTTGCCTGCGGTGGAGGAACACCTGCGCCACGTCGACGGCGTGATGCTGGGCCGGCTCGCGTACCACGATCCGTTCGCGCTTGCGCGCATCGATGCGGCGCTGTTCGGCGGCGAGCCGCCGCTGCGCGAAGCCGTGCTGCAACGGATGCGGCTTTACATCGAAGCCGCGCGCACGCACGGCGTGCGGCTCGCGTCGATCACCCGCCACGTGCTCGGCCTGTACCACGGCGAACCGGGCGGCAAGGCGTTCCGGCGGGTGCTTTCCGAGCGCGTGCAGGCGACGGATGCGGGTTGGGAGGCCATCGAGGCGGCGCTGCTGCAGGTCGCCGCGTGCGGCCGGCGTGCGGCCGCATGAGACGCTGCACGGGGCAGCGGCAAACGGCGTCGTACCGCCCCCGATATCGATGTTCAGCACGAATTCAATGGATTACCGGATGATCGTCGCTGCGGTATTCGCGCGAATGGGTCATGGTGAGAATGAAATACCGGGTGTTCCTGTCTGGGCTGGGGTGCGCACTGCTGTGCGGCACGGCGGCTGCGTTCGCCGCCAAGCCCCCGCCTGCGCCACCACCTGCGCCACCACCGGGACACCCGGCGAGCCTCGAGCAGGCGGTCAAGCAGGTGCAGCACGAGACCCGTGGGCACATCCTCGCCGCCGATACGGTTTCACGCGGCAAGGCGAATGTGTATCGCATCAAGGTTCTCACGCCGCAAGGCCAGGTGCGGGTGGTGCAGATGCACTCGAACGCGCGACCCAAGCCCGGCAAATCCGATACAGACAAAGGAGGGCACTGATGCGCATCCTTCTGGTGGAAGACGAAGCGCCGCTGCGGGAAACGCTGGCCGCTCGCCTGAAACGCGACGGTTTCGCGGTGGATGCCGCGGCGGATGGCGAGGAAGGCTTGTACCTCGGGCGCGAGGTGCCGTTCGACCTTGCGATCGTGGACCTCGGCCTGCCCAAGTTGTCCGGCATGGAACTGGTGGAACTCCTGCGCAAGGAAGGCCACAGCTATCCGATCCTGATCCTGACCGCGCGTTCGTCGTGGCAGGACAAGGTGGAAGGCCTGAAGTTCGGGGCCGATGACTATCTGGTCAAGCCGTTCCACGTCGAGGAATTGCTGGCGCGCATCAACGCGCTGGTGCGGCGTGCGTCCGGATGGGCCAAGCCCATCCTGTCGTGCGGGCCCGTCCGCCTCGATACCACGGCGCAGACGGTGACGGTCGAAGGCCGACCCACCGACCTCACCAGTTACGAATACAAGGTGCTGGAATACCTGATGTTGCACGCGGGCGAACTGGTGTCCAAGGCCGATCTCACCGAGCACATCTACCAGCAGGACTTCGATCGCGATTCCAACGTGCTGGAAGTTTTCATCGGCCGCCTGCGCCGCAAGCTCGATCCGGAAAGCAGCCTGAAACCGATCGAAACGGTGCGCGGGCGCGGTTATCGTTTCGCGATTCCGCGCGACGAAACCGTGACCGAATAACACGCGCCGGTTTCCAGTTGCGCGCCTGCACCCTGCGCGGCGATCATGCGTGACGATCGCCATCGTGCGTGATTGAACCGCAAGGGTTTGGGCCGGATGTCATCCGAGGAAATGGTGCCGCGCAAGCCGTTGTCGCTGGTTTCGCGCTCGACCATCGCCACGCTGCTGGTGCTGATCGGATTCCTCGGCATCACCGGCTTCGCGTTGGACCGCGCCTACACCCACGCGGCACTCGAAGGTCTGCGCGCGCAGCTGCAAAGCTACGCCTACACCTACCTCGCCGGCATCGACGTCAGCAGCCGCTCGGATCGAGTGATCCCGCCCGACATGCTGCCGCCGAACCCGGATTTCGGACGCCCGGGGTCCGGCTTGTACGCGGTGATCGTGGGACAGGGCGGCTTCCATTGGGAAGCGCAATCCGCGCTGGGCCGCGACCTGCCCTTCGACTCGCTGCTGCCGCCGGGACCGGCGAAGTTCGAAGGCCCGGTGGATACCTCGGCGGGGCCGTTGTACGTGCTGAGCCAGGGCATCGAGTGGATGTTGCAGGACCGCAACAGTTACCACCTCACCATCTACATCGCCGAAAACGACGTGTTGTTCCATACCGGCCTGGCCGCGTACCGGCGCACGCTGTTCGGCTGGCTGGCCGCGCTGGGGTTGGCGCTGCTGGTGCTGCAGCAGATCCTGTTGCGCTGGAGTTTTTCACCGTTGCGCCGGGTGGCGCGCGACATCGTGCGCATCGAACGCGGCGGTGCCGAGCGCCTGGTCGGGCCGTACCCGCGCGAGGTTTCGGTGTTGACGCGCGGGCTCAACCGTTTCATCGAAAGCGAACGCGAACACCTGTCCCGTTATCGCAATACCCTCGACGACCTGGCGCACAGCCTCAAGACGCCGCTGGCGGTGGCGCGTTCGCGGCTTGAATCGACCGACGCGGAAACAGAGGTGCGCGGCGACATGCTGCTGCAGGTCCAGCACATGGACCAGATCGTCGCCTACCAGTTGGCGCGCGCCAAGACCTCCGGACATTCCACCTTCGCCGCGCCCATCCCCGTGCAGGCGCACGCCGAGGCGGTGGTACGCAGCCTCGAGCGCGTGTACGCCGGCAAGAACATCCTGTGCGAGTTCGACATCGACGAGGGCGTGCAGTTTTACGGCGAGGAAGGCGACCTGCTGGAGTTGCTGGGCAACCTGCTGGAAAACGCGTTCAAGTGGGCGAGCCACCGGGTGCTGTTGAGCGTGAAAAAGATCGCACCGTCCAATCCGCGCGTGTGGCGGGTAGGCCTGGACATCCGGGTGGAAGACGATGGCCCCGGCATCCCCCAGGAACAGCTCGAACGGGTGTTGCAACGCGGCGTGCGCGGTGACGAGCGCGTGCAGGGGCACGGCATCGGGCTCGCGATCGTCGAAGACATCGTGCGCGCCTATCGCGGCAGCTTGCAGGTCGATCGCTCAACCGAACTGGGTGGCGCGTGTTTCCACGTCAGCTTCGCCGAAATGTGAGCGCGGCGGCGGTTTCGCGACGTGCTACTGGATGGAGCCCGGCAACAGCGAACGCCACGACGCGGGGTCGGACGGGGCGGCGGCTTTGGCCCGCGTGGCGGCCGCCGGCTTGTTGCTGGCCGAAGTGCCGTGGCCACGTGGCAGGGCGGCCGGTGCGGCAGGCGACGCTGCGGACGGCGTCATGCGCAGTGCTGCCGCAGGGGAATCCGGGGTTTCGTCGACGCTGGCTTCGGTGATGTCGGGGCTGGGCAACGCACCGGGTGCAGCGGCCTGCGTTCGTGCGCCCGGCAGTTGCGGCGCGCCGTTCTCGGCGGCAAGCAGGGGGCGATTCGGGCCATAATCGAGCGCTGCCGCGGCCAGCGGCAAGCCACCCAGCAACAACACCGTCAGCCACATCGACAGGTGCTTCATGACAGCCCCGGAATCCAGCATGGCGAACCCGCATCTTGACACATCCGAATGGTCGTCGCCAGCGCATCCGGATGAGCCGGCGGCCGGCCGGGGCATGCCGCCGCTGCTGGCTTTGCTGGCTTCCGGCGACGCCTTGGGCGGCCCGGAACTGGCACTGCGGCTGGGCATTTCGCGGGCAGCGGTGTGGAAACAGGTCGAAGCGTGGCGACAAGCCGGGCTCGACATCGAATCCGGTTCCGCAGGCTATCGGTTGGCGCACCCCCTGGAACCGCTCGATGTGTCGCGGATCCGCGCCGCCCTGCCCCCCGTCGTGCGACGACGCGTCGGAGTCATCGAGAATCACTGGCGCCTGGACTCGACCTCCAGCGAACTCGCGCGCCGGGTCGCGGGCATGCCCGATGCGTCGTTCGTGTTCGCCGACTGGCAGCAGGCCGGGCGCGGCAGGCGTGGCCGGCAATGGCTCTCGGCGCCCGCTGCCAACCTGCAGTTCTCCTGCCTGAAGCGTTTCGCGGGCGGCTACGCCGCGTTGTCGGGGCTGTCGCTGGTGGCGGGGATTGCCGTGGCGCACGCGCTCGCGGATTGCGGCGTGCCGGGCATCGGCCTGAAATGGCCGAACGACCTGGTGCATGCCGATGCCAAGCTCGGCGGCATCCTGGTCGAACTGGGTGGCGAATTCATGGGGCCGTGCCACGCGATCGTCGGCATCGGCATCAATGTGCACTTGTCCGGCGCCATGCGCGCGCGGCTGGATCGGCCGTGCGTGGACGTGGCCGCCGTGTGCGGGGGTGCGGCACCCTCGCGGACTGCGCTGGCCACGGCCCTGGTCGCGCGGCTGGTCGATGCACTGGAGCGGTTCGATGCATCCGGGTTCGCCGGATTCGCCGAAGCATGGGCCGAGCGCGACGCGTTGGCCGGGCGCCGCATCCATGTGGAAGGCGCGCGTGGCGCGTTCGACGGCATCGCACGGGGTGTCGATGCGCGCGGCGCCCTCAAGGTACGTGTCGCCGGCGAACTGCGCAGCGTCGACAGCGCCGAAGTCACGGTACGCCCCGCATGAGCATGCAGGAGGACGAAACCTGGCTGTGCGACCTCGGCAACTCGCGCGCCAAGCTGGCGAGGTTGCGACAGGGCATGCCCGTCGACGTCGTGGCGCTGGATTGGGCGCAACCGGACTTCGACGCGCGGGTACGCGAGGTGCTGGCCGGATGGCCACGGCCGCGGCGTGTGCTCGTCGCTTCGGTGGCGCCGGCCGGGCGCACCCGGCAAGTGCGCGATCTGCTGGCCGTCGGTGCGACCGTCGAGTTCGAGTTCCTGCGGTCACCCCGGGCTGCATGCGGCGTCCGCAACCGCTATGCGAAACCCGAACGGCTCGGCATTGACCGGTTCCTGTCGATGGTCGCGGTGCACGCGCGCGCGGCGGGCGCAAGCATCGTGGTCGGCTGCGGCACCGCGTTGACACTGGATGCGGTCGCCGCCGATGGCGTCCACGCGGCAGGCTTGATCGCGTTGTCGCCCGCGCGCATGCTGGAAGCCCTGCGCGGCGCCACGTCGATCGCCGACGGCAATCCCGACGCGTTCCGCGTGGATGGTGGCGACGACACCGCCGCCGCGTTGCAGGCGGGCTGCTGGAGCGCGGCGGGCGCCACGGTCGAGTGGTTCGCCGCGCGCCAACGTGCCGCAATGGGCGATGCCCCGGTCTGGTTGCATGGAGGTTGGGCCGCGTCGCTGGCGGCGTGGCTTGCGCGCGACGGGTTCCATGCCGGAATCTTCGAACACGCGGTGTTGCACGGTTTGGCCCGGTACTCCGCCGTAGAATTTCCCGGTCGCGTTCGATGAAACCCTGATGTTCGTCCGCTTGCTGTTCCTGCTGTTGCTGGCATTGAACCTCGGCGCAGCCGCCTGGCTGCTGTTCGGGCGCGCGCCGGTGGAGTCCTTTCCCCCGGCCAGCGACCCCGGCGTGCCGGAATTGCGCCTGCTGTCCGAAACGCGGAAGGTTGCGCATCCCGTCGCCGCATCCACGACCGCGGGGCCGCGCGAACGCGACGCGTGCGCCACCCTGGGTCCCTTCATGACCGGGGCGGACATGCGTGCCGCGGTGCAGGCCCTGTCGCCGCGAGTCGCACGCATCCAGTATCGCGAGGAATCGTTGCAGCGTTCGCACGGATATTGGGTTTACCTGCCCGCCGCCGCCACCCGCGAGGCGGCGCTGGATGCGGCACGCCAGCTCGCCGCCAAGGGCATCCACGACTATTACGTGGTGACCGCCGGCGATTCGCAGAACACCATTTCGCTGGGGTTGTTCAACGACCAGTCGAATGCGCAGAACCGGCTCGCGCAATTGCAGCAGCTCGGGTTCCAGGCCAAGGTCGAGCAACGCATCGACAACGAGCCTGCGTACTGGGTGGATTACGCGGTGCCCGAAGGCACTGCATTCGACTGGCAGACGTGGTTGCCGGGGCGCGGCGACTTGCAAGCGAAGCCGATCGATTGCTTTTGATCGTCGCTTCCATGCCGTGCGATGATGGTGCCCGGCGCCGGCATAGCTCAGTTGGTAGAGCAACCGCCTTGTAAGCGGTAGGTCGTCTGTTCGAGTCAGACTGTCGGCACCAAGATTTTATCCGATGCAATCCAACGAAGTCTCATGAATCGCGTGGAACCCGTCAACCATGCGATTTTATGTTGAATGTTACCCAACATTGTTCTATTGCATCCAACATCTACCGTGAGTAGATTTGTGAGTACAAGAGAATCGCTCACACCAAAAATCTAGAGTTACTCACATGTTGACGGACAAGGCCGTTAAGGCCATGAAGCCGGGCGCGAGGCTCTACAGGCGCGCGGATGCGAAGGGGTTGTGCATTGAGGTGCAGCCGACGGGAGCGCGCTACTGGCGCTACCGGTACCGATTTGGAGGCAAGGCCAAGATGTTCAGCCTTGGCGTGTACCCCGAGGTGAGCTTGGCTGAGGCACGTGAGCGCTGTGATGAGGCTCGACGTGCACTGCGATCGGGCATCGACCCGGGCGCCAAGCGTAAGCAGGACAAGCTGATCGCCAAGGTCCTAACCGTGACATCGTTTGAGCCGGTAGCGAGGGAATGGCTTGCCGGGCGCGGCAAGCTGGCAGACACGACACGTGCAAAGACGCTATGGGCGTTGACATCACATGCGTTCCCGTGGATCGGCAAGCGACCCATCGGTGAGATCACTGCCCCAGAATTGTTGGCAGTGCTGCGGCGCCTCGAATCCCGCGGCAAACTCGAAACGGCGCAACGCCTGAAACAGATCTGTGGGCAGGTGTTCCGCTACGCGGTCGCCACTGGGCGAGCGGAGCGCGATCCGTCTGCCGATCTACGAGGAGTATTAAAGACCAAGAAAACCCGGCACTTCGGCGCAATCACTGATCCTGCCAAGGTCGGTCCACTACTACGTGCCATCGACGGCTTCCCAGGTAGCCTGATTGTGGCGTGTGCCCTGAAGCTTGCACCGATGGTCTTTGTTCGCCCAGGCGAGCTACGCAAAGCTGAATGGGCCGAGTTCGATCTGGATCGTGCGGAGTGGCGTATCCCCGCTGAGCGGATGAAGATGCGGCAGATGCACTTCGTGCCGCTGGCAACGCAGGCGGTAGCGGTCCTGCGTGACCTACAGCCGGTGACTGGGCGCGGGACGTTCGTTTTTCCCGGGATCGTCAACTGGCGGCATCCCATGAGCGAGAACACGATCAACGCGGCGTTGCGGCGGCTTGGTTACACCGGTGATGAAATGACTGGCCACGGGTTTCGGTCGATGGCTTCGACGTTACTCAACGAGCAAGGTTGGCCGCCGGATGTGATTGAGCGCCAGCTGGCGCACGCCGAGAGCAACAAAGTACGCGCGGCATACAACCATGCTGAATACCTAGCCGAACGCCGGAAAATGATGCAGGCATGGGCAGACCACCTGGATGTGCTGAAACGTGGCGCGACCGTTGTGCCAATTCGGAAGGCCTCTGGCGCGGGCCTGTAAGGGACTCCAAGAAAGGCGTCCATCTTCCCGTCAATGTTGCTTGGGCCCACAGGCCGTGGCGCCGATGGTCTTCCTGCAGCGACGTCAGGGACGCGTACGCCCGACAGCGCAAGGCTGAAGTCGTCTAACATCGCACCGATTTGCTTGAATAGCGTCGTCCCATCCTGCAGGCTTGGGCGGACTTCGTGACGACTGCGAACCCCGCCATAGCACGAAGCCACCTAGCCGGCTTCGCAGAGCGTCCAATAAGGAACTTGGTAGGCAGTCCTAAAACGATTCCGGCCGCCATAAAGCAGCCGGAATCTGACTGAAAAGCTTCAAGCCGCGTCGGCGGCAGCAGGCCCTCTGCGTCGGCGAAGTTCGCCATCGGTGGCGGTACGATCCGGACTCGCGGCAGGGCCAAGAATTCGTAACACTTTTGCCATACTGTGCCTCGCCTTGCGAGGTGCCCCAAGTTTCGACTCCGTGGCCCGAATCAGTCCACGCCGAAGGTTTCGTTCAGAGTCACTTTTCACCTTGACCTGGTAATCCGGCTTCGTGATGTAGCGGATGGCTGCGCGCAAGCCGATCAGCTTCCGCCAGTCGCGGACGTGCACCAAGCCCAAGCCATTGAAGGGATAACTGCCGCGCCGTGAGTAACAATTGAAGAACGAGCCCAGCATTCCGGGTCCAGAGTACTTCTCGGCCCACGCTTTACCAATCTGGTCGGCGAACCCTCTCGCATCCTTGTACTTATGTCCGTCCATGGCGACCAGAAGATGAAAGTGTATGCCGCGCTCGGGACCTTCCTCACGGCTGGCAACATAGCCAAGCACGGTCGGGATGATCCGGCTTTCGCGTAGAGCCCGCATGAAGCGATCGAACGCCGCGTCGGCTTCGCCGCTGTAAGCCCACCATTTGCCCTTCCCGCGATAGTAGAGGTCGACCCGCAAGATCAACAGCCTCGAATGGAGCGTGAAAAGCCAAACAAAATACGCGCACACGCTCCGGAAGTTCTGCAACGCAAGCCGTACCACGTTGGCTACCTTCCACTTGAATGCCGTTGAGTGACACACCCGGCGCACAAAACGTACGATACGGTTCAATGCGACCTCATCCTCGGGCACGATGCCGATGCCTGGTGCAGGTTGACCAAATCCTTGCATCCCACACCAGTGGCCGCACGCCACCACCATGACCTTTATCCACGGATTAAAAACGTGATGCTGGTGACGCCTTGGGAAAAATTGGTCGAAGCCGGTGCATAAACGTACCAAGTCCCCGCCAAGCGGTGTTGGGGTACATACCGAGCGTCCATGAAGGTCCTCTCGGAGGGTGGGTGCCTCATCGGTGGAAGCGATCCGCTTTGCCATCCTTTCGAGCAAGGTGATCAGCTGCAGGTCGCCCCAATCGCTGGTAATGGCCGATTTCCCATCTGGCCCGTGCACCATCCCTTCGGCAAAGAGCGAGCGAATACGTTCGCGTTCGGATATTTCCCTGTCGAACATCTTCTCATCTTGATTCATGAAAATCTCCTGAATTTCTGACTGTTGGATCTGATTACGAAAAAGAAAACCGTATCTCGCCATTTGCGTTGCATGGCGATAAGCTTTGAATATGCTTGGTGTCGATAGCTCTGGCTACTTCAAAAGCCAGACACTATGCGAATAGGATATAAAACCGGATCTTTAAGACGGGGAATTACCCGTATTAACGGGATGCCCGAGATCGGTTTGTACGGCCGGGCGGCTGAAAGCCTATTGGGTGGCCGTGTTGAATTAGCGCGCCTGTATGCCGACTTAGACAGCGAAACGACGCGAATCGCGATAGGCAAAAAGATCGCCAGCGCGCCAACCGATGGCTGAGCGACCGTTGCCATTTCCCAAACGCCTCGGCGGTGGGAACGTGGGGTCATAGTACCGCGATTGGGGGTTGTACCGATTCCGGATGGAGTTGGGGCACAGACCGAAAATCTCGCAGGCATCGCGCATGCGAGCCGTATCGTTGGGACCAAGCTGCCGAGACTCTCGGCGCTTCCTGCGACCACGAGCTTGGGGCGCCGCGACCAGTCGCCAAGGTGGTTGTGCCGAGGTCCGCCAACCAAACTCGGACTGCCAAGGCCCAGCAGCTTGCGGTATTGGGATAGCCACACAGGTCGAACTGCGCGTTTGCGTCCGCATGTCCTGTATCGCGTCGAGTTGGAAGGGCGGGGTTCCCAACCCTGTCGCAATGGTGGCGGAGGATGTGACGGGGGGCGCCGGTGATGTGCTGGATTTAGAAATCTCCTTGATGCGCATTTGCTCAAGTCGGCGCTTATGCGCCTCAACGGCCCTCATTACGGCTTCTTCGGTGAGAGGCTCTCTGTCGGTGGGGGGTACAGCGGGATTCATGCATGTCTCCTCTGTTGAAGGGAATGCAATGATGTACCCAAAATTTCAAAAATTCTAGTGGCAGTCTTTGTGAAAAGTTAGTGAGGTCTAAGACGTGGGCCTCCTGATGAGCGGCCGTCTGTCAATATTGGTTTTTGGGTATCTTTCACTGTCGCCTCATCTTCCGAAAAATTTCGCTGCGCTTCAATTTGAGTTTATTGCACTTGTCAAAAAACGTTCTTTGAAGATGTCGAGTTAGCTCCAACTTCAAGGTTTTCCGGCGCCGTGGCGCAATTGGCACGCACATCGATCAAAGCTTATGGGCCGCTGACGTTCCATCTGGTGACTTGGGAGAGCACTTCACCACGCGGGTACTAGTCCCGAAGGCCCCAGGGGCTTGACGTAGGAAAATTCTTACGGTGTCAGAAGGGTTTGCCCGATTGCGCCGCTTGCTGGTGTCCTCGAAACTTGAATCGCACCGGGGAAGTCAGGAACGCTACGGATGGCGGTGTACCGATGCACCCGGTGCTTTACTCCAATTGCAGGCAGGGCCGCGAATCTTCCTCCCGGGCCCAGTGAAGACCAAAGACGTTGCGAAGCCGGTGTGCCGCCTCTAGACATTCTTTGGCGATCGTCTAAGGAAGGTCTGAACTATTCGTTGGTTTGATGCGACGTTCCAAGTTGTTTCCGCAGCTCGGCATCAGTGATGCGGATGGATCATCCGCGTGCCGGTTTTGACCTTTCGATGCTCGCGTGGCTCTGATCA